>Ga0182013_10000009_pt1 | contig 209728 bp, 193 predicted proteins | sample 612S2MmetaG_FD_120487 | JGI IMG/M metagenome (GOLD analysis project Ga0182013, IMG submission 120487) | Permafrost microbial communities from Stordalen Mire, Sweden - 612S2M metaG | ecosystem: Environmental > Terrestrial > Soil > Wetlands > Permafrost | place: Sweden: Stordalen | collected...
GATACTCTACGGGAGTTTGTTACAATAGCTTCCCATTGCCGACCCTAACCGAAAAGAACAAGGTGGATCTGACCCGTTGCGCCGAAGATATCCTGCTGGCACGCCAAGCGCATTTCCCCGGGACCCTCGCCGATCTATACGACCCCGACACTATGCCCGCAGATTTGCGCGAGGCGCACGAACGCAACGACGAAGTGTTGGAGCGCATCTATATCGGTCGCCGATTTCGCAATGACACGGAGCGGTTGGAGAAGCTATTTGAACTCTACACGAAGATGACCGCCTCACCCCGCGCAACGGCAAAAAAGAAGAGAGCGGGGGTGGCATGAGCGAGTTCAATCGCATGACTATTGTTGCCGCCGCCGAGGTGGCTGCCGACTTCAATTCGCACAGCGATATGGAAGTCTTGGAGGTTCAATGGGGCATTGATGGACGATGCAGTGCATCTAGCAAGTCTGCGCGCGTTGCGAGTTGGGCGAAGCTCGCCTGCGACGAAGAGCTTACCGTGATGACCGAGAATGGCCGTGTCTCGCTTGAACGGGCGCTGGTCGAGACCGCAATCACCGCTCCCGAGGCGCGCCGAGATTCGGCGTCGTGGAACAGGCTGGTTGGGGGCCTTCGGTTCGATGGCTTCGAGGTTGTGGAAACGGAGATCAGCGTTACCTCTAGATTTTCTTGGGATGGCGAAGCGACCAAAAAAATCCTGACGCTTGTGCGGATGCTGCCGAAAGACATCCCCGGATTGGATTTCCGGGAAGCTGAAAGCGAAGTTGTTACCCTTCTGGATCGCAGCGGGTTCACCGTCGCCAGGGGGCATCTGAAACAAGCGGTGTCGGCATTTCAGCGGGGCGAATGGTCTTCGGCCAATGGTGAGCTTCGCAATTTCTACGAGAGCTACCTGAACGAAATCGCCGTCGCTCTGGGTTATGCCGGCGGCGATGACAGCAAGGCAAAGCGCGATTTCCTTGGCGCTAGCGTCCAGCCGCCGTTCTTGCTCACAGACTACAATGAGTGGAATGCAAATAGTCAGAAACCCCAATATATTCAGGGGCTGATGAGCCGGATGCACCCGCATGGTGGGCATCCGGGTCTATCCGAGGAAGAAGATGCGACCTTCCGGCTTCAGATAACGCTGATAACCGCCCGCCTTTTCCTTCGCCGATTTTGTCAACGAAAGGCGGCTTGATATGGTCAGCACTGTCCCCTCCGTCTCCGTTTCTTATGCCCGCAACGGTTCGTCCACCAAGGCCAACGCCCTCGGGATGCGGCCCATGCAGGAGCGCGTCTATGAGAAGCGCGGCGAACAATATCTGCTCATCAAGTCGCCACCCGCGTCGGGCAAGAGCCGCGCGCTCATGTTCGTCGCGCTCGACAAGCTTGCCAATCAGGGGCTCAAGCAAGCCATCATCGTCGTGCCGGAAAAGAGCATTGGCGCGAGCTTCAACGACGAACCACTGACTCGATACGGCTTTTGGGCGGATTGGCATGTCGAGCCGAGGTGGAATCTCTGCAACGCGCCGGGCGGTGACAATGGCGGTAAGGTCAATTCTGTCGAGGTGTTCTTAGGCAGCGATGACAAGGTGCTGGTGTGCACCCACGCCACCTTCCGTTTCGCCGTGGACAGGTTCGGCGTGGAGGCGTTCGACAACCGGCTCATCGCCGTGGATGAGTTCCATCATGTCTCGGCCGATCCCGACAGCAAACTCGGCCAGCATCTCGGCCGACTGATCGCCCGCGAAAAGACGCATATCGTGGCGATGACGGGTTCGTATTTTCGTGGCGACGCCGTGCCGGTGTTGACGCCGCAGGACGAGGCGAAATTCGAGTCCGTCACCTACACCTATTACGAACAGCTCAACGGATATGAATATCTGAAACAGCTCGACATCGGCTATTTCTTCTATTCGGGCTCTTATGCCGACGACATTCTCGCCGTCCTCGACCCCGCCGAGAAAACCATTATCCACATTCCAAACGTCAATTCGCGCGAGAGTACGAAGGACAAGATCAAGGAAGTGGAACATATCATCGGTGCGCTCGGCGATTGGCAGGGCATCGATGCCGCCACGGGTTTCCAGCTTGTCAAAACACCGGACGGCCGGACGCTTCGCATCGCCGATTTGGTCGATGACGACGCGAACAAGCGTGACCGCGTTTCCCTAGCTCTGAAAGACCCTGCGCAGAAGAACAACCGCGATCATGTGGACATCATCATCGCGCTCGGCATGGCCAAGGAAGGCTTCGACTGGATTTGGTGCGAGCACGCTTTGACGGTGGGCTATCGCTCCAGCCTAACCGAGATCGTGCAGATCATCGGGCGCGCGACCCGCGATGCGCCGAACAAGACCCGCGCGCGCTTCACCAACCTGATCGCCGAACCTGACGCCGCCGAGGACGCGGTGACCGAAGCCGTCAACGACACGTTGAAGGCTATCGCCGCCAGCCTTCTCATGGAGCAGGTGCTCGCGCCGCGCTTCGAGTTCAAGCCGAAGAACCCGCAAAGTGGGCCTGCGCCAGGCTTCGACTATGGCGAAGGTGGCTACGATCCGAACAAATGTAATGTTGGCTTCAACGAGGAACGCGGCGTCTTCCAGTTCGAGATCAAGGGCCTTGTCGAGCCCAAGAGTCACGAGGCTGCGCGTATCTGTCAGCAGGATTTGAACGAGGTGATCGCCGCCTTCGTCCAGGACAAGACGGCCATCGAGCGCGGTCTGTTCGACGACGAGCTGGTGCCCGAGGAGCTGACGCAGTTGCGCATGGGTAAGATCGTGAAGGATAAATATCCTGAGCTTAGTGACGAAGACCAGGAGGCCGTGCGCCAGCACGCGATCGCAGCGCTCAATATTACGCAGCAGGCCAAGCAATCCATGCTTGATCGTGTGAGCGGCGAACCCACCGCCAACACCGCCTTGATCGACGGCGTGCGCAAGTTTGCGATGGACGTGCGCGAACTCGACATCGACCTCATCGACCGGATCAACCCGTTCAAGGAAGCCTATTCGATCCTCGCCAAGACGATGAACGAGGAACGCCTGCAACAGGTGAAGGCCGCGATTGCCGCGAAGCGCACCACGCTGACGCCGGAGGAGGCGAAGGAATACGCGGTGCGCGCGGTCAAGTTTAAGAAGGAGCGTGGACGGCTGCCCTCAATCAGCTCGACCGATGCCTGGGAAAAGCTGTTGGCCGAAGGCGCAGCCGCCTTCGTGCGCTTCAAGGATGAGGGCCGCTATGAGTGACCTCGACCTTGATGAATTGCGCGACGAACTTGCAGATTTCGCCCAGCCCGAAAAGAAGGGCGGACGCTCCGCGCGCGAGGAACGCATCGTCGCCGGCTTCGAGGAAGTTCAGCGTTTTGCCGATCAGCACGGCCGCGCCCCGCAACATGGCGAGGAACGTGACATCTTCGAGCGGCTTTACGCCACGCGCCTCGACCGCCTGCGCGCGCTGGATGAGTGCCGTTCCCTTCTCGCTCCGCTCGATCATCAGGGTTTGCTTACGGGCATGGAGAACGCCTTCGCCGCTCCGGTGGAGGAAATGGATGACGATGAATTGCTCGCCGAGCTAGAGGGCGCGGCAGGCGCGACGGACATCACCGATCTTCGCCACGTCCGCACCACCGCCGAAAAACGTGCCGCCGAGGAAATCGCCAACCGCGAACCTTGCGAGGACTTTGACCGCTTCAAGCCCCTGTTCACGGCCGTTCAGAACGACCTCGATAGCGGCGTGCGCATCACCCAACCGATCCGCAAGGACGCGGGCTTCCTGAAAACCGACATCAGGGCCGGGGAGTTTTTCATCCTTGGCGGCCAGGTCGCCTATGTCGCCGAAGTCGGCGAGCCCTTCAAAGCGCCCAACGGCCAAAGCGACGCCCGCCTTCGTGTCATCTATTCCAACTGCACCGAGAGCGACCTGTTGCTCCGCTCTCTGCAACGCGCCCTCTATAAGGACGAGGTGAGTCGCCGCGTATCGGAACCGAGCGCCGGGCCGCTGTTCGCCAGCGAAAGCGAAGCCGACGACCTCGCCAGCGGCGCCATCTATGTTCTGCGCAGCCAGTCGGACAATGCCATTGTCGCCACCAACCGCGACCTCGTTCACAAGATCGGCGTCACCGGCGGCGATGTCGCCAAGCGTATCGCCAACGCCAAGCTGGACCCGACCTTCCTGCTGGCGGACGTGGAGATCGTGGCGACTTACAAGCTGTTTAACATCAGCCGCATAAAGCTGGAAAACCTGATCCACCGCATCTTCGACACCGCCCGGCTCGATATCGAGATCAAGGACAGGTTCGGCAACCCGGTCATCCCTCGTGAATGGTTCCTCGTGCCGTTGTTCGTGATCGACGACGCTGTGGAGAAGATCAAGGATGGCACGATCACCGGATATGTCTACGATCCGAACAGCGCCCGCCTGGTGAAGCGCGGCACGCCGCCGCCGCTGGGAGACTTGACATGAGCAATGTCAACGTCAAACGGCTGGTCGAGAACATCCGTTCCGGCACCAATATCTACACGCCGCTGGTCGAGCTGGTCGTAAACGCAATTCAGGCCATCGACGCAAAGGGCATACAGAACGGCTTGGTCGAAATCGAAGTTCTCCGAAACGTACAAGCCGACATGATCGACCGCCTTGAGGAAGTTGACGGCTTTAGGGTCAAGGACAACGGCATAGGCTTCACCAAGACCAACCGCGACGCTTTCGACACCCTCTACACCGAGCAGAAAATCGCGGATGGCGGCAAAGGATTTGGTCGCTTCACCTGCCTGAAATATTTTGACCGGGTGAAGGTATCCAGCACCTTCGCCGAAGGCGACGCCTTCCATGACCGTTCTTTCAGGATGGGCTTGGACAAGGACATTATCGTCGATGAAAAGGAAGGCCAGTCTCAAGCCCAGGCGACGGGTGCAACCGTCGAGATTTCCGGTATCAAGTCGGTAAGATTCCCTGACAAGAAGCTGGAAACTATCAGCCGCGTCGTAGTGGAACGACTGCTGCCCTATTTTGTGGACAAGGAGCACGCCTGCCCACGCGTGGTGATCCGGGACGCCAAGAATCTGTCCGATTCTGTCTCCCTCAATGACTACCTGGGCAAGGAGAACAGCCAGATCGTCGAAATGAGAGTAGACGAAGGGACATTTTCGCTGTCAGCGAACGAGGATGAAAAGACCTTTCTGGTCCGCGTGTTCAAATTCTTCGCGCCGCGAACGGCGAAGAGCAAGGTCAGTCTTGTCGCGCATCGGCGGGAGGTGACGGACAATCCGCTCCAAACATACATTCCTGAATTTGGGGAGGAGTTCTTCGAGCTGGGGCTGGATCAGGATTTGGCCAAGGGGCGCAACTTTGTCATCAAAGCCTATGTGTTCGGCGACTACCTAAACGACAACGTGTCCCTCGAAAGAGGTGAGTTTCGTTTTCAGACCGACACTGATCTATTGAACGGCATATCCCAGACCGACATCGAGCAGAAGGCCGCCGACATCGAGCAGAAGGCCGCCGAGATCGCGCAGTCGGCGGTGGGCACGGAGATCGCCGAACGAAAGAAGCGCAAGGAAGTGCGCATCGCCGAGTATGTGACCAATGACGCACCTTGGCATCGCGTCCTTGCAAAAGAGGTAGATTTCAGCGCCTTGCCCATGCGGCCGTCAAATCAGGACATCGAGCTTCACCTTCAAAAGAAAAAATATGAGCAGGAGATAGCGACGCGAACGCAGGTCACGGCGCTGCTGAAGTCAGAAAACCCCGATGAGCTTGGCGAGAAAATCTCGCAGTTGATCGAAAAGATTTCGGATAACAGCAAGAACGACCTGATCCACTACGTCTCCATGCGCAAATGCGTCCTTGAGTTATTTTCCAAGTCGCTGGAAATCGGAGCTGATGGAAAACACAAGTCCGAAGGCGAGGTGCATGACATCATCATGCCGCGCAAGAAAGACTCCGAGGAACTGAACTACGATGCACACAATCTTTGGATTTTAGATGAGCGGCTGAATTTTACGTCCTACGTTTCATCTGACAAACCTCTTCAATCATCGAATGGGGACCGCACGGACATAACCGTTTATAATCGCCGCGTGGCCTATCGTGGCGACAATGAGTCCAGTAATCCCATTACGATTTTCGAGTTCAAGAAGCCCCAGAGAGATGATTTTGCCGATCCATCGTCCAAGGAAGACCCGGTTCAACAGATCATCCGTTACGTCAATCAAATCAGGGAGGGCAAGTTCAAGACACCGACCGGCCGTGACATCCTTGTCAACGACACAACGCCATTCTACGGCTATGTCGTCTGCGACCTGACCAAAAAGGTCAAAGACTGGCTCCAAAAGGAGAAGGACTTTACTCCGATGCCCGATGGCTTGGGATGGTTCAACTGGTTCGGCAACATCAGCCTCTACATGGAGGTGATTAGCTGGACGAAGCTGCTCCGCGACGCGGAAATGCGGAACAAGATATTCTTCAACAAGCTCGGTATCGACTGAGCGGCCCGGTGGCTATAACGGAAACGTAATCCTCGTCACTATCGGTCGTGGTCTAGCGAGGCGCGCGAGGAGAGGCATCTGCTCTCGAAGTTCCGTCTCTTTTGGTCTGCATTCTCGTGATGCTCATTTATGATGCGCGCACGTCTATGGCGGGAAGGACCGCCATATAGAATCCGAGAATCCAGCGCCCTTACCTTGGTGGTATCGAGGTTGGTATGGACTTGGAGCGCGGGTGGAAAGCCCAATAATTACAATGCGCAGTCAAACCAGTTGACCATCGAGTGGGAGTGAGGGGAGTACCGTGGAGTAGTAACGGATAGCAGGGGATACTCGAGCGAATCCTATGCCATCGATAGCAGTCGATAGACTTTAGGCGATTTGCATATCTGCCGCTCCGTCGGCATCTCCCGCTCTTGCAAGGGCGCCCCTACGCCGACAGGCTCACCTCGACCGTCGCGAGTTTGTGGCCGTTTCAATTTTCGGTCGCGCGCTGCTCGAAGAAGTTAGCGCGCAACCGTTATGGGGCGTCAATCATCCGCTGGCGAGAGTTGATCTGATTGTAGCGGAATGACTCACCGTCAGGACTTCACGAAGCGGTAGGCGAAGCGATCTGTCTCGCCCTTGATCGTGGGATCGAACACCTTGATCGAGTGCGGATCGTTGTTGTTCGCAAGCAAGGTGCTCACCGCATCCAGCACGAACCCGGCCGCCTCGACCTCTTCGCGGACTAACGCAGGGTCGATCCGATGCAGCGACTGAGTGTCGCTCGTGCCCGATCCAGCGGCGGCGGCGTGGTCCACGATAATGTAGCGTCCGCCCTGCTTCAGCCGCTCGTAGACGGCTCGATTGAAGTTGGCCGCCGTCGCGCCCCTGGTCTGCATCAGCGCGGTGTGGAGATCGTGGTAGAACAGGTGAAGCCACAGAACATCCGCTGGCCGCGTAACCTCCGTCAGCGCGACGAGGTCCGCCGAGACGGCGTCGACGTTCTCCCGGCCCGGCTCCTTCGCAAGCGTCCGCATGAGGCCAACCGGATCGTTCTTGAAGTGGGCGACTTCGGCCGGTACGAAGCTATAGACCCGACCTTCGGGTCCCACAACGTCGGCGAAGAGACGGGTCCAGTCGCCGTTGCCCGGGTAAACGTCGATGACGGTGGAGCCCGCCTCGACTCGTGCGAACCGGATCAACTCGGATTGCTTGGCTTGGTCGTACATCGGGATCTCCGTTACGGTTGGGTATTCGACAAGCGCGCGGCGTGTAAGGGCGATCCACGGCTCGTTCAGCGTATTGGCAAGCCTTGTGAGGTTCTTTGTTCGGCTCCAGAGTCGCTCGGCGAGTGCGTCAGGTCCGTGTCCGCCTCGGAGGCCCGCGCCAGTGCTTGCGTGTCGACATACTCCCGGATGCTGGTCAGCTTGCCGTCTCGAACTGTGATGGCGAAGATCCACTCGTCCTCGAACGGCTTGTTCGTGGCTTTGACCTTCCCCCTTGCGAAGCCGACGACCAGCACGCGGTCTCCCTGCGCTACGTATTCGCGGGGCTCCGTCGACGTTTCCATCGTCTTGGATGCCGTCTCAAGCAAATCCACCAATCCCGCGTGCCCGTGGCGTGTGCCGGCAAGCGGCCAGTCTTCGCCCGGAATGATCCACTCGATGTCTTCGGCGACCAGCGCCAGCAGAGCCTCCCTGTCGCCGCGGCCGATCGCGGCGAAGAAGTCCTTCACGGTCTGGATGTTCTTCTCAATGCTCATGGGAATTTCTCCGTTTCGCACGGATCGGTTAGCGCTCGATCCGATGCCGCGATGTGGGTGAAAAGCGAATATCCCCCTGGGGCGTCCAATCCTCGGCCATCAGGACGAAGGGATCGGCGAACGCGACGTCCGGTGCGTCGATCAAACGGCGCGCGCGATGTCCGGCGGCTTGTCCCGACACGAACTGGGGGTCGTCGATGCGGGCCACTTCTCGAACAAAAATCGGTTTGGGGGTGTTCATCCTGAATCCCTCTGAAACGGCGACTAATTCGCGGACTCACAATGCACGCGGCTCAATTTTTTCTTACCGAACGATCCGGCGGACGAAGTGCAATTCAATAGCGGATAGGGGGCCGCCGAGCTGTTGCATCGCACCGCCGTCCGCGAGAGAGCCGAGGTCGAGCGCGACCAAGCCAGTCGAATCGATAAGTTCGACCACGAGCGCCTTGGCATCGCGATCGTCTCCTGACACGAACAGTACGGTCTTCGGCTTCTGTGGCGAGAAATCCTGTATCCAAGCCATCGGCATATTACTGATCGACTTCACCAGCCTGGCCCCGGGCGCCATTGCGGCGACGGTCTCGCTCGACGTGCGGCCCTCCAACGCGGCAACCGATCTCGCTACGCCGGCAGCGCTGATGTCCGGTTTCTCGCCCATGTGGGCGTTCGTCCCGTCGACGAGTATGCGGGCGCGCCAGTCGATTCCCTTGAGCGCCTTCGGCGCATCTGCCCAATTCGTGGCGAGGATCACCACATCGCATTCCGCAGCTTCCTGCTTGGATCCTGCGCTGGCGGCCGGACCCAGATCGGCGACGAGCCCCGCCAACGCCTCCGGCCCCCGCGAACTGGACAGGACGACCTTGTGGCCTGCACCGATCAAATGACGACCGATGGTCGTAGCCATGCGACCAGCGCCGATGAACCCAACTTTCATGACCGTTTCTCCGTTCTTGTGTTAACGCCGGGCGTCAGACCTGCGCCATGCCGCCGTCGACGGCCAGATCCACGCCGGTGATGTAAGAACTTTCATCGGAGGCGAGGAACGTGACGGCAGCCGCAATTTCTTCTGGCTCGCCCCTACGACCCATCGGGATCTGTGTGGTGAACTGAGCGACCGCTTGCTCGACCTGTTCAGCCGTAAGACCCGTCGTCGTCGCTAGAGCCGGGGTATCGATTGCTCCAGGGCTCATGCAATTCACGCGGATTTTGCGGTCTTTCAGCTCCAGCGTCCAAGCGCGCGCAAAATTGCGGACGGCCGCCTTACTCGCGGCGTAAGCACTGAACCCTGGAAGGCCCAACACGTTCGACACTGAAGAGGTCAGGATAATCGAACCGCCGTCTTTGAAGAGGGGAAGGGCCTTCTGCACGGTAAAGAACAGCCCCTTCACGTTTACATCGAAGGTCTGGTCAAAATGGGCCTCGGTAGCCACCGCGAGCGGTGCGATTGTCCCCGCACCCGCATTCGCGAAGAGAATGTCGATGTGACCACGTTTCCCTTTCGCGACGGCATAGAGCCGGTCCAGATCTTCCAAACGCGACACGTCGCCCACGACCGTCGTAACATTGCCCTCGATGGAGGCTGCGGCCTCCTTCAACTCTTTCTCTCGTCGCCCGGTGATCACGACGTGCGCACCTTCTTCCACGAAGCGCTTGGCGGTGGCCAACCCGATCCCGCTGCTGCCGCCCGTGATGACAGCGACCTTGCCTTCAAGCTTTTTCATCATCTTTCTCTCTCTCTCGTTGGGTGTGAATGGGGCCAGGACCGCGCCGGCGTCAGAGTTGCGCCAGGCCGCCGTCGACGGCGACCTCGCTGGCGGTCATGAAGCTGCTGTCCGACGACGCGAGAAAGGCAGCCGCCGCCGCGACCTCCGCCGGATCGCCCATGTGCTGGAGCGCAGTCATCGAGCCGTAGGCCTTCAGGCCCTCCTCGCCCAGCGCTGCCTTCGCGAGTTCGGTGGCCACCGCCCCGGGCGACAGCACGTTTACCCGGATGCCGGTGCCCTTCAGGTCCTCCGCCCAGGTCCGCGCGAGGTTGCGCACGGCCGCCTTGCTCGCGCTGTAGGCGGTGAATGCCGGGGCGCCGGTGGTGCCGGCGCTCGATCCGGTCAGGATGATCGAACCGCCCTTGCGCATCAGCGGCAGCGCCTTCTGGACCGTGAAGATCGTACCCTTCACATTGACGTCGAAGGTTTCGTCAATGTGCTCGGCGGTGATCTTGCCGAGCGCAAGCTGGCTTCCTACCCCGGCATTGGCGAAGACGATGTCGAGGGTTCCGCGCTCGGCCTTCACCGCCGCGTAAAGCCGGTCGAGGTCGGCCTCATCCGAGACCGAGCCCTTCACCGCGCGGGCATTGGGCCCGAGCTCGGCCAGAGCCGCGTCGAGCGCTTCCTGCCGGCGGCCGAAGATGAAGACAAAGGCGCCCTCCTCGATGAAGCGCTTTGCCGCGGCGCGGCCGATGCCGGTGGCTCCGCCCGTGATGACGGCGGTCTTTCCATTCAATCTGGTCATGTCGTGCAATCCTTCGTTTCGCCATCTCGGGTCTTTGACTGTGCGGGGCGGTTCCCCGAGAGCCTCAACGTGGGAGCGCTGGAGGCGGGCGATGAGTGCGGAATCGCGCACATCGGTGGTGCGAAAATGATCCAGGTGGGCGACTGAACGCTGCGGAATTCGCCCGTGCAGAAGCTCAGCGTGCTAGCATCGGCCACGGAAGGCGCAGCTGGCGGCGCGGGAATGCACCATGATCGACTGGGATGACGTTCGCTACTTTCTAGCCGCCGCGCGCGGCGGCTCAGTGCGGGCTGCCGCCGGGCGCCTGGGGGTGAACCACGCGACCGTGCTGCGCCGCATCGCCCAGCTCGAGGAACGCTTGGGCGCGCAGATGTTCGAAAGGCTCCCTTCGGGCTACCGCCTGACCGCTGCCGGCGAGGAGGTCCTCGAGTTCGCGAACCAGATGGAAGCGTCGTCGCACCGGCTCGAGACGCGCGTGTTAGGGCGCGACCAGAGCGTCCGCGGGCTTCTGCGGGTGACGGTGCCACCGTTCCTCGCGACGCACCTGCTCATGCCGGATTTCGCCGATTTCGCGCGTCTGCATCCGGACCTCGAGATGGAAATCTTGCCATCCGGCGAGCGGGCAAATCTGACCAACCGAGACGCCGACGTCGCGATCCGCCTCGTCCCCGACCGTACAACCCTGCCGCTCAATCTTCACGGCCTGAAAGGGCCGGAGCTGTTCGGCGGCGTCTACATGTCCCGCGATCGACTAGCCGCGTGGCATGCAGGCGCGCCTGATCCCATCCGGCGGATCGTCATCAGTCTCCATGGATTCCCGAGTTGGGCCCGCGAGGGTGAGGTTCCCACCACGGAGGTTCCATTCAGGACCCCGGACGCCGAGGCGCAGATCGTTGCCACACGGCAAGGGATCGGGATGACGACCCTGCCGTGCTTCGTCGGCGATACCGACCCCCTACTGGTGAGAGTCCCGGGTACCGAGCTCCACATGTACGGGACGCTCTGGCTTCTCACACAGGGGGAGACACGCAAGATGAAGCGCGTGCGGCTCTTCACCGAGTTCGTTTCCCGCAGGCTCGCCGCGTACGCGCCGCTTCTCGCGGGGCTGTCCATATCGCGCGACTGACGCGCGGCAGGTCGCCGGCAACGCGTGCCGTAATCCGGTCGGAAGCTGAGCCGCGATCGCTCTACTCGTGCTGCTGACGGTACTCTTCGGCTATGTCGGCGGTGCGGCACTGTCGGTTGATTTCAGAAAAGTGGACCGATCGATAATGATAATCGCTGAAAGCGGAAATTTTCTGGAGCGATCAAATTCCTCTTTGAATTCAAAAGCCATGCGCATTTGACGGTTCGGGCGACGGGAGTTTTCAAGGCGGCGAACTTTTTGCAACGACAAATCAACTCATTAGGTACGATACGAACAATCGAGTGGGAGTGAGGGGGTTCGGATAGCTCGAAGGGCTCGGGGACAAGACGGCATTGTTGAATTTTCGACGCGTCGCTCCTGCACGACATAACCGAGTCTTTCGGAACACGAGCCCACTTGCAGCGGATGAGGGTCAAGTCGCAATTTAATCCGAGGCGCATGTCCGCAATCGTTTGGCGCTGAGCCTGTTGGGCTCCGGTCGCTACCGCCCATCCGGTTCTGGCCCATTGTCTTCGTGCCAGCAGACAGCGAGTTTCTGCGCTTTGGATAGATGCATGGTCGGACGTTGCTCACGCGTCAATGCCACGCCTCTCATCGTCGCTCCTTCAAAGTTGCAGTCGATGAACGATGATTCGCGCAAATCCGCGCCGTCGAGGTTGGCGTCTACAAAAATGACTTGTTTGAACAATGATGACCGCATATCGGAACGAGCCAGATCGGCGTTTGTGAAGTCGGTTCCTAGGAAGTCGTTCCAGCATAGATTTGACTCATGAAGGTCGGTATTCCGGAAAGAAACCCGGTTGATCTCGGAGCGCCCAAAAAACGTCCGAGGCAGGTACAAGTCTGACAGATCGAGAGTACCGTCGAGGCGTGTTCTGAACACGCTGAATCCAAGAGGCCCTTCATCGTCTTGCCGGGGCATCTGCTCCGGTATGGGCGGGCGCTCCTCGCGATCCAGCAAGCCAAGATCGCACAAACGCGCACATGACAAGCGGTAGGAAAGTCGAGCGGCCATCAATCAGCCCCTGTCTCGTTGGAGCCGAGTACAGCTGGACGTTCTTCAACTGTATTAATGACTGTACGAAGAGACACGGTTCTGATCCGTTTTCGGTTGGCAACGATATGTCTGAAGCCGAGAAAAATATCTCATGCTGCCAACTTAGTGACGCGCGTCTTCGGTAATCACTTTAAGTTTCGGCAAGCCGTTGTAGCCGTACACATCGTGGAGGATCGCGAGTAGTTCGTGGGCTATGGTGGCGTCATCGGCCCGATCCGCAGCATATCGCTTCCAATAGTTCGGTGCCCGCCCCGGATCGGAAAATCCTGCTCTGTGCAGTAAGCTCACCCGGTCAGGTGTCAGGATGCTGGCAAGCGCCTCCCAGCTTTCGGCCGACTGCGCTTCGCAATAGATCGCGGGCGGCGAGGTCTCAGGCTGGCATTGAACATATCCGATGCCAGCTTGGAACACGGCAAACACTCGGCGTTCGGTATTCACGCGAAGGCGCTGTATCTCGCCGGTCACCTTTACACCATAGAAATCGAATAGTTCCGCGGCGGAGGCAGCGGCGACGCTTGGGCCGGGATCGAGCTTGGGCGAGTAGGAACACGCGTGAACTGCGGTTGCCGCCATGGCGCGGGCGCCGTTGACGATGCCAGCGAGGTTCTGAGTCGGTCCGTTGCGTGGCGGGCAGGGCTCGCTCGCAACCCAAGCGCTCCGCACCTCCAGATCGTTCACCTCGGCATCGTAGGCTTCGGCAAGCACCTGCAAAATCTTGTCCGCGATTGAACTCGGCGCCATTCCGGCCGGGAAGACTTGCACATAATTGCCGAAGCTCGGGTCGAGGCGCCAACCGAGAGGCGCGAGTTTACTCACACGTTCCGGCGTGAGCACTCGATCAAGTGACGGTTGCATGAGCGTTCCGGCGGCCTCACATCGCAATTCGCGGTCCAGCAGCCGCTTGCACTGGACGTATTTGTTGCCGTCCCAAATCGTGGCGAAACCGTCCTGGCCAGGACGATCTAAGATCATGATATTTTCAAGCGCAGCCTCGATGCGGGATTTGCTCGTCGGCGGAGGCGTATCGACCGCTCCCGAATTCGGGGAACTGAGCAATAACGATAGAAAAACGGTGCACCCCGTTGCTTGCAGTCTGAGTGCCAGCATGCAGTGTACTCCGAGTAAAATTAATAAATGAAACTTATAGATGAATTTGGGGTCTTTGGCGAGCCGCTTTTGGGAAGGCCCCAAGGCCTCGACCCAGTTTCAGCATTAAGCCCCAAGGCCACGATTAAGCGTAAGAAAATGGCGGAGACCGCGTAGGCGACCTCCGCCACCCATGCATTCGCAGGTTATCCCGCAAAATTCGCCGCGATCCTCTGCTGCAGATAATCATGCGCGGTGATCGGCGCGTAGCGCTTGGCGGGGCCCTGGATCACCGCGTCTTTGTTGGCCTGGCAGAAAAACGGCAGCGAATAGCGCGGTCCGAGATATTCGTCCGCCCGCGGCATGCGCACGCGATGCAGCGTCGACTGCAGCTTGTCGTCGCTCCAGCGCATCAGCATGTCGCCGATATTGCAGGTGATGACGCCGGGCAACGGCTCGACGTCGGTCCAGGCGAACTCGGCCGATTCCTTGCCGGGACAAAGCTGCAGCCCGCCTTGGCCGGTGCGCTGATGCAGAAGCGTGAGGCAGTCGAAATCGGTGTGGGCGCCGGCGCGCCAGCCGGTGAAATCCTCGGGCTTGGCGTTCACCATCGGCAGATAATGCAAAAGCCGCAGCGTGCTCTGATATTCGGGTGACAGCGGATCGTGGCAGTCGGTGAAGAAGTCGGGCTTGAAGCCGAGCTTTAACGCGAAACAGGACAGCACCTTCATGCCGAGCGCCCAATTGGCCCGTTCGAAGGCGAGCATCACCGCCTTGAAGCCCGGCAGCTCGTCGCCCGTCGGCCATAACTTGGTCATCCGCGGCACGGTGATCTGGTAGGATTCCTTGTTGTCGGCGGTGCCGGTCGACGGTCGCACTTGGCTTTTATATTCCCAGCCGGTGTTGGTGCCCTTGCCGAGCGGATATTGCGCTTTGGTGTCGTGCGGTAGCGCGAAAAAACGCTCGGTCATAACGAAAGCTTCGTCGATCTGTTCCTGCGGGATGCCGTGATTGACCAGCTGGAAGAAACCGATCTCGGTCGAGGCTTTCCAAAGCTGCTCGGCGATCTCGGCTTTGCGCGCCTCGAAGCGGCTCATGTCGATGCGCGGGACGTCGCGGGCTTTGGTGGCGCCGACGCCGCGGAACGTCTGCTCTTTCTTGAGTTCGTCGAGGGCGTAGACAGTGTTGCCGGGGGTATTCATGAATCAATCTCCTTCGATAAGGGCGGTATTTGCCGCGGGTGAATACAGGCAAAGACCAGCCGAGCGCGGGGCCTGAACCGGGTTTCGGCGCGCACAGTTCGCGAAGAGGTCAGAAAGAGAAGGCGCGTCAATGCCGGGCTCCAAAACGAACGGATCGTCTTTGCCGAGCAATCTCCCGGGCCATATCTTGCACAGCTGGCCCTGAGCGCTTCTACTCGCGGGCAATGAACCAAATGCCGATGCAATAGGCAAGCATATAAGTTAGGCATTTGCCGGCGCCGCGGTGGTCGGTCTAAGATTCGGCACGCCCGGTGGAAAAAGAACGCCCATGGCAAAATCGATCACGATCTACGGCATTAAAAACTGCGACACCATGAAGAAGGCGCGCGCTTGGCTGGATAGTCATGGCGTCGCTTACGCCTTTCATGATTACAAGACGGCCGGCATCGAGCCGGATCGGCTCGAGGAATGGTGCAAGAAAGTCGGCTGGGAGGCGTTGCTCAACCGCGCCGGAACGACGTTCCGAAAACTTCCCGACAAAGACAAAGCCGAGCTCGGCGCCAAAAAAGCGATAGCGCTGATGCTTGAGCAGCCGTCCATGATCAAACGGCCGGTGCTCGATCTCGGCGGTGGAAAATTGTTGGTCGGATTCAAGCCGGAGCTGTACAGCACTTCGGTCGGGCGAGGCTGATCGCGCCGACGCGACGCGCTCGCCCGACACCGCGATCATTTCGCGTCGTTTATCGGGCCAAAATTTGACGCCCGGAACTTTTTTCAACGACCCAGTTACTCTCACGGTGACGGCCTTTTTCCCGCCACCGATCGACCATGCTTTCCCCGAAGAAGTACGGCTTCCTAGTCCATAGGCGGCGGGCAAGAATCTCAAGCTCGATCGTCGGGGACTGTATCTTAGTGCTGAAATTCGGAATGAGGCTGGAGGCTCACATGACTTTGCGTGTGTTGTTGGGCGGCGTGGCGTTGGCCGCCGGGAGTGTTGCTTATGTGTGTGGTGCGCAGGCGGCCGATCTGCCGGTTCGTCCGGCACCTGCACCGGTAGCGCCAGTCACCTACGAGCCGCCAGTTTACAATTGGAGCGGATTTTACGTCGGCGGCAACATCGGCGGTGGCTTTGGCAACTCGTCGTGGACCGATCCGTTCACTGGCGCGAACAACAATTTCAGCAAGGACGGCTTCATCGGCGGCGGTCAAATCGGCGCCAATATGCAGTTCAACTGGCTGGTGGTCGGCGTCGAGGGTGATTTCGATTGGACCGGTCTCAAGGGCAGCGGCACCGATTCGCTCGGCAATGCGATCACCACCAAAACCGAATGGACATCGACCGCCACCGGGAGAATTGGCGCGGCGTTCGACCGTCTGCTTGTCTATGGCAAAGGCGGCGTCGCCTTCGCTCAGGACCAGAGCAGCCTGAACGATACCTTTGGCGGCGCGGCGAGCACAAGTCTGACGCGGACTGGCTGGACCGCCGGCGCCGGCCTAGAATATGCGCTCGACAAAAACTGGACGGCCAAGATCGAGTACGACTATCTGGGCTTCGGCTCGGAAGCGCTCAACCTGCCAACCCCCGCTTTCCCGGCCTATTCTTCGAGTGCCTCGCTGAACGTCCAGGAAGTCAAGGCGGGCATCAACTTCAAGTTCGGGGGGCCGTAACAGGCGCGTAGAAAATCGCGAATAGCGAAGAGGGGCGGTGTTTCTCCGCTATTCGCTAATCCATTTTGATCTTGGCGGCCTCGATCACCGGCGCCCAGCGCGCGATGTCGGCATCGATGCGGGTGCGGAATTTCGCCGGCGTATCGGGGATCGGCTCCATCAACTGCGCGGTGAGCTTTTCGCGGATCGCGCGTGAATTGAGCGCGCCGGCGACCTGGCTGCCGATCCGCGTGACCATGGCATCGGGCAGTCCGGCCGGCCCGATAAGGCCGTTCCAGGCGTCGGCTTCCACGTCGATGCCGGCTTCCTTCAGCGTCGCTATGTCGGGAAGGAGCGCGGAGCGTTCGGCGGTCGAGACGGCGAGAATTTTGACGGTGCCGGAGCCGAGTTGCGGCACCACCGCCATCGCCGGCAGACACACCATCTGAACGTCGTTGCGGATCAGCGCGGTCATCGCCTGCGGCGACGATGCATAAGGAACATGCACAAGCTGCGTGCCGCTCTTGAGCGCGATCGCCTCCATGGCGAGGTGCGACAGCGATCCCGTGCCGATCGAGCCGAAAGCGTATTTGCCGGCATTGCGTCTGATCAAATCGATCAGTTCGCGCGTCGTGTTGACGCCGAGGCTGACATTGACCGCGAGCGCGCTCGGTTGCGTGGCGAGGGTAGTAATCAGCGTCAGATCCTTCCTCGGATCGTAAGGCAGATTGCTGAACAACAGCGTGTTGACCGCGAGCGGTCCGCCGATGCTGATGCCGAGCGTCGCGCCGTCGGGAACGGCCTTGGCCACAGCGTCGGTGCCTGTGTTGCCACCGGCGCCCGGCCTGTTCTCGACGATGAACGGCTGCTGGAGCTTGTCTTGCAGGTCATCGACGACGAGCCGAGCCACGACATCGGGCGTCGCGCCGGCCGCGAAGGGTACGATGATCCTGACCGGCCTTGTCGGCCAATCCGGAGCGGCGGCAGCGAACGTGGAGAGGAGGCCGCAGGCGATTGCCGTAAAGACACTACGCTTCATAGGGACTTTCTTCGCATTTCCCACTGCCAACACAAGACGTATCATGGCGGTTCGGGAAGGCGAAGCGGAGGGAGACTTTGCGCACCACCACGAAACTGCGGGCACTGTTGGCTTCGGGCCGCATCGCGGTCGCGCCCGGCGCGTTCGACGGGCTGTCGGCGCGGCTCGTCGAGCAGGCGGGATTTAAGGCGATTTATGCAAGCGGCGGCGCAATCGCGCGCTCGGCCGGCGTGCCCGACCTCGGCTTGCTGTCGATGAGCGTGATTGTCGACCGGCTTGCCGCGATGGTGGACGTCGTCGAAGCGCCGGTCGTCGCCGATGCCGATACGGGATACGGCAACGCCCTCAACGCGCAAGCGGCGGCGCGCGCTTTCGAGCGGGCCGGTGTCGCGGCGTTGCATCTGGAGGATCAGACATTCCCCAAGAAATGCGGTCACTACGACGACAAGAGTCTCGTGCCGGTTGCGGAAATGGTGCAGAAGCTAAAAGCGGTGCGCGACGCATTGCACGATCCAGATTTTATCCTGATCGCGCGGACCGACGCCATTGCGGTCGAAGGCCTTTCGGCTGCGATCGACCGAGCGTCGGTCTATCTCGATGCCGGCGCCGATATGCTCTTTGTCGAGGCGCCGACGTCGGAAGCTGAAATCGAAGCGATCGCAAAGCGGCTGCCGGGTTGGAAACTCATCAATATGTTCGAGGGCGGCAAGACGCCGCTCATGCCGGTGTCGCGGCTCGAAACTCTGGGCTACCATCTTGTCATCGTTCCAAGCGACGCCCAGCGCGCCGCCATCAAGGCGATGCAGCGCGCGCTTGCCGCGCTCGCGCGCGACGGCAGTACGGCGGCGATGCGGGGCGATATGGTGTCGTTCAAGGAACGTGAGGCCGTCATCGGCACGGCCGCCTATCTCGATCGCGACAAGCGTTATGCGGTCTAGGCGCGGTTCGGCCACATTGACAATAAGAGTCCGCTGGCCAAGATCGCAGCCGTCACGTAAAGCCCTAGCCGAACTTTACTTAGCCGCCCGGAAAATTCATCTCGGAACGATTGGCGCTGCATTATGGGACTTGCGGTCGAAATTCTCGGGCTCGTCATATTTCTCGGCGCGCACGTCTTTGTAACGCGGCGCAACGAGCGCGCTGTACTGGTCGCCAAGATCGGCGAATGGCCCTATCGCGGCCTGTTTTCGCTCGTCTCGATCGTCGGCATCGTCCTTCTCGCTTACGGGTTTGCCGACTATCGCGCGGCGGGTCTCGTGGCAGTGTGGAATCCCCCGGCCTGGACGCGTCACATCGTCGTGGTGCTGATGTGGCCGGCCAGCATCATGGTGGCGGCGGCCTATATCCCCGGCAACATCAAACGCGTCCTCAAGCATCCGATGTTGGTCGGAATCAAAACCTGGGCCTTCGCGCATCTGTGCGCCAATGGCGATCTCGGCGGCATCATCCTGTTCGGCTCAGTGCTCGCTTGGGCGGTCTATGACCGCATCACGTTGAAGCACCGCGGCGATCCCGGCGCTCCGCCAATTCCGGCCGGCGGCGGCAAAAACGATATTATCGCCATCATCGTCGGTACTCTGATCTATCTGGCGCTTGGCCTGGTCTTCCATCCGATCGTCATCGGCGTCCCGGCGTTCGGCACGCCGGCGCTTGGACACTGACAATGTCGGTACAAAACGAGATACGACGGCTGGCCGCGCCCGACATTCGCGCCCGCAAGGGCGGCGAACCGATCGTGTGCCTGACGTCTTATCACGCGCACACAGCGCGTATTGTCGATGCGTATTGCGACGTCATCCTGGTCGGCGATTCGCTCGGCATGGTGATGCATGGTCTGGAGACCACGGTTCCGGTCACCCTCGACATGATGATCCTCCAGGGCCACGCGGTGATGCGCGGCTCCAAGCGCGCGCTCGTGGTCGTCGACATGCCGTTCGGCTGCTACGAGGCCTCGAAGGAGCAGGCCTTCACCTCGGCTGCTCGGGTGATGAAGGAAACAGGCTGCGGCGCAATCAAGATCGAGGGCGGGCGGCGGATGGCCGAAACAATCGCGTTTTTGACCGAGCGGGGCGTGCCGGTCATGGCCCATGTCGGATTGACGCCGCAGGCGATCAACACCATCGGATCGTTTCGCGCCCAGGGCCGCGATGCGAGCGACTGGGCACCCATTGAAGCAGACGCCCGCGCGGTGGCCGAAGCCGGCGCCTTTGCTGTCGTGCTGGAAGCGATTGCGGAACCGCTCGGGCGTCGTGTCACGGCGCAAATTGCAATTCCGACCATCGGCATCGGCGCCAGCGCGACCTGTGACGGCCAGGTTCTGGTGCTCGAGGATATGCTTGGACTGTCGCCCCGTGTGCCGAAGTTCGTCAAACGCTTTGGCGAGTTGGGGCCCTCGATTGAAGAGGCGGTGAAAACCTACGCGCAGGAAGTGCGAGCGCGGACCTTCCCGGGCCCGGAGCACGTTTATCCGATGCGCAGCACGAGCGTGAGTAAGCTTCCGGAGCGTGGCAAGGGCCCATCTCGCGCTTGAGGCGGCTCTAAACCATGCGCAATGTTTGCAAGCTTGTCGCAGGCATGGCCGCCAATTTTGCCTTGCTCGCGCCACATCATTAAACTAGTTGCGGCAGGGCTTTTAGGGGACAGGTGCCTGGATTTATTGCATTTCTCCCCCTTCGGTCCGGCCGAGCGGGCTTCCGGGTGAAAGCCTGGCCGGGTGGGGATTTTGGGTTATGTGTGAGTGCTGGGCGTAGGGGCTGGGACGGGTTCCGTGAGCGATATTTTCCAAGAAGTCGACGAGGAAGTCCGCCGCGAACAGCTTAAAAGGCTGTGGCAGCGCTACGGCAATCATCTCGTTGCGTTGTGCATGCTCATCGTGGTGGGCGTCGGCGCCTGGCGCGGCTACCAATGGTGGGAAGCCAAGAAGGCGGGAGAGGCCGGAACCGCATTCGAGCAGGCGGTGACGCTTGCCGAGACCGGCAAACACCAGGAGGCCGAAGCGGCCTTCTCCAAGCTTGCGAGCGACGGCACCGCCGGCTACCGCGTGTTGGCGCGACTGCGCGAAGCCGCCGAGTTCGCTCGGACCGACAGTAAGGCCGCTGTCGCCGCCTATGACCAGATCAGCGCCGACCGCGATGCCGGCCGTGCGCTCCAGGATTTGGCCGCCGTACGCGCGGGCTTTCTCCTCGTTGATAACGCGCCTTATTCCGAGCTTCGTGCTCGGCTTGAGCCGCTAACCGCGGCCGACCGGCCGTTTCGGCACAGCGCCCGCGAAATTTTGGCGCTCTCCGCCTGGAAGTCCGGCGATATGACCGCGGCGCGGCAATGGGCGAACGTGATCATCACCGATCCACAGACTCCAGCCGGCACCCGGAGCCGGGTCGAAGTCTTGAGTGAACTGATCGCAGCGAGCGGCAAGGGCTGACGCGATGTCGAGACGGTCCAGGTCTTCGCTGGTTCGTGTCGGTTCGGCGCTTGCGCTAGTGCTCGTCCTTGCGGGCTGCACCAAGGGCGGCCAATTCGATCCTACGGATATGTTCAACTCCGACGCCTTCGACACCAAGAAGAAGCTCAAGGGCGACCGGGAGCCGGTATTTCCGAATGGAGTACCGGGTACGACGACCGGGGTGCCGGCGGATCTCGTCAAGGGTTATCAACCGCCGCCGGAGCAGGCCGATGCCGGCATACCACCGGCGCCAGCGCCAGCGGCCGTAGCGCCAAAACCGAAGCCCAAACCCAAGCCAAAGGTTGCGGCTGCCCCGGCGCAGCAGCAGGATCCGGTCTGGAGCCAGAAGCCCGTGCCGGCCGGACCGACCCGGATCAGCGTCGGATCCAAACCGCCTGTGTCCCCAGGACAGCAGGCAGCGCCACCACAAGCGCCTGCTTCCGGGGCGCCCTGGCCGGCATCGCCACAATCCGCGCCGGCTCAGCAAACGGCACAGCCGTCACAATCGGTCTGGCCGAATCCTCCCGCACCTGGCACGTCTTCTCATTAGGCGGGAGCGCGGCCGCCATAGCGTTCCGCTTCCCGGGCACCCACGTTTAGCCAGCTACGGCGTCACTTGATCTTACGCGGCCGGATGGCGCGTTTGCCGTGCCGGCTCGGTTACAATGAACTCCAGCTATTTTTTGCACAGCCAAAGTCATGTCTGCTCCCGAAAGCACTTTTACCCTCGCTATCGTCGGCCGCCCCAATGTCGGCAAATCGACGCTGTTCAACCGTCTCGTCGGCCGGCGTCTCGCGCTGGTGGACGATCAGCCGGGGGTAACGCGCGATCGGCGCGAAGGCGACGGCAAGCTCGGCGACCTCACATTCAAGGTCATCGATACTGCCGGCCTTGAAGACGCCGAGCGCGAGAGTTTGACCGCGAGAATGCAAGCCCAGACGGCGGCGGCGATTGCGCAGGCGGATGCCGTGCTGTTCCTTATCGATGCGCGAGCCGGCGCTACGGGCGCCGATCGCGGCTTCGCCGAACTGGTACGCCGGTCGGGCAAGCCCGCCATCCTGATCGCTAACAAAAGCGAGGGCCGCGCCGGCGAGGCTGGCGCGCTCGAAGCATTTTCGCTCGGTCTCGGCGACCCGGTTGCGCTTAGCGCCGAACACGGCGAGGGCTTGGCTGACCTTTACGACGCGCTGCGCGCGGCGCTGCCTGAGGCCACCGCCGAGCGTGACGACGATATTGCCCCCGAAGCCCCTGCCGAGGAACGATCCATCCGGATCGCGATCGTTGGCCGGCCGAATACCGGCAAATCGACGCTCATTAACCGATTGCTCGGCGAGGATCGGCTTTTGACGGGACCGGAAGCGGGCATTACTCGCGATGCCATCGCCGTCGAGCTCGACTGGCAGGGCCGGCACTTGCGGATCCACGACACCGCCGGTCTGCGCCGGCGTTCGCGCATCGATGAGAAACTCGAGAAACTTTCGGTGGCCGACGCGCTTAACGCCATCCGCTTCGCGGAAGTGGTGATCGTGCTGATCGACGCGCAGACACCGTTCGAAGAGCAGGACACCCGAATCGCCGACCTGGTCGAACGGGAAGGGCGTGCCATTGTCATTGCCGTGAACAAGTGGGACTTGGTCGAGCCGGAACCGGGTGCACAGTCACGTTTGCAGGCGCATGTCGATCGCTTGTTGCCGCAGATCAAGGGTGTTCCTGTCGTTACGCTGTCGGCGCGCAGCGGCGAAGGGCTCGATCGGCTGATGGGCGCCGTGCTGAAAGCCCACGCCGTCTGGAACCGTCGCGTGCCGACGGCGGGCCTCAACCGATTTCTGGCCGACGCCATGACGGCGCACCCGCCGCCTGCCGTCAAGGGCCGCCGGCTGAAGCTTGATTACATCACGCAGCCGAAGGCGAGACCGCCGACTTTCGTATTGTTCGCGTCGCGCGCGGCGGCGCTGCCCGATACGTACCGCCGCTTCCTGGTCAACGGCTTGCGCGAAAGCTTCGCGCTGCCGGGGACGCCGATCAGGCTCAATCTGCGGGCCAAGGCCAATCCTTACGCCGGCAAGAAGCGCCGCCGGTAAGGCGCGCGTGAAATTCAGGCGGGCGGCATGAATTGCAGCAATTTGCCGGCGCGAAAATCGTACAGTTTGCCGGATTCGGAAAAATCGGGCTGGCATAGTTCGAGAATTTTCTCCGCGACCTGTTCCGGCGTCGGTAGCGTCATCGGATCTTCACCCGGCATCACTTGCGCCCGCATCCGCGTGCGGGTCGGACCGGGATTGAACAGATTGACGCGCACCGTAGTGGAGGCCGTTTCCGCGGCGTAAGTTTGCCCCAGCACGTTGAGTGCGGTCTTCGACGCCGAATAGGGACCGGCGTAGGCGCGGGCATGCCAAGCGGCGCCCGAAGTCACGAACACCGCGCGGCCGGCCTTGGCGCGTTTGAGCAACGGGTCCATGGCGCGGATGAGGTGCCAATTCGCGGTGACGTTGACGGCGAATACTTCGTCCCAGACCGCGGGCTCGATGTGATCGAGCGGGGAGCGGGGACCCGCCACCGCCGCGTTGCCGATCAGGATATCGAGCCGCTGATAGCGCTCGTTGAGTGCCGTGGCGAGCCGGTATATTCCGGCATAATCGCGCATGTCGAGCGGCACCAGCGTCGCCGCACCCCCGGCCGCACGTGCCGCGTCATCGAGCTCTTCCAATGCGCCGACGGTGCGGGCCACCGCAACGACGTGCGCACCGGCATGTGCGAGCTTAAGCGCGGTCTCACGGCCAATACCGCGGGACGCGCCGGTGACGAGCGCAATGCAACCGGCGAGCGGCTGGGTCATTCCTCAGCTCGCCTCGGCGAGCAGCGAGAGCTGCCGGGGCGTGGCGTCCTGCGCGGTGCGGTCGGTGAGTGGGGTTGGATAATCGCCGGTGAAACAGTGATCGGTGAATTGCGGTCGCACCGGGTCGCGACCCTTCTCGCCCATGGCGCGGTAGATGCCGTCGACCGAAAGGAACGCCAGCGAATCCGCGCCGATGAATTTCCGCATGCCTTCGAGGTCGTGGGTGGCGGCGAGCAATTTGTCCCGCTCGGGTGTGTCGATGCCGTAATAATCGGGGTGGGTGATCGGCGGGGAGGCGATGCGGAAATGCACTTCGCGGGCGCCGGCGTCGCGCATCATCTGCACGATCTTCACCGAAGTCGTGCCGCGCACGATCGAATCGTCGATCAGCACGATGCGTTTGCCGGTCACCACGGCGCGGTTGGCTGAGTGCTTGAGGCGAACGCCGAGCTGGCGGATCTGCTGCGTCGGTTCGATGAAGGTGCGGCCGACATAGTGATTGCGGATGATGCCAAGCTCGTAAGGAATTCCGGATTCCTGCGCATAGCCGATCGCCGCCGGCACGCCGGAATCGGGTACCGGGACGACGACATCAGCCGCGGCCGGCGCTTCGCGGGCGAGTTCTGCGCCGGACGCTTTGCGCACGTTGTAGACGCTACGGCCGCCGATGATGGAATCCGGCCGCGCGAAATAAATGTATTCGAAGATGCAGGGCCGCGGCGGCATCGGCAGGAACGGCTTGTGCGAATGCGCGCCGTCTTCGTCGAAGATCAGCACTTCGCCGTTTTCCACGTCCCGCACATATTGCGCGCCGATGATGTCGAGCGCGCAGGTCTCGGACGCGAGGATGGGGCAGCCGTCAAGCTTGCCGAGCACGAGCGGCCGGATGCCGAGCGGATCGCGCGCGCCAACGAGCTTCTTATTGGTGAGGCCGACGAAAGCATAGGAGCCTTCGAGCATGCGTAAACCGTCGATCAGGCGGTCGACGAAACGGCTACGGTGCGAGCGGGCGACGAGATGAAGGATCACCTCGGTGTCGGTCGTCGACTGCATCATGGCGCCTTCGCGCACCAGCTGCCGGCGCAGCGTCAAGCCGTTGGTGAGGTTGCCGTTGTGGCCGACGGCGAAGCCGCCGGCGTTAAGCTCGGCGAACAAGGGCTGCACATTGCGCAGAATGGTCTCGCCGGTGGTCGAATAGCGCACATGGCCGACAGCGGTGTTGCCGGGCAGGCGATCGATCACCTCGCGCCGGGAGAATGCGTCGCCGACCAAGCCAAGGCGGCGCTCGGAGTGAAAGCGCTTGCCGTCGAACGATACGATGCCGGCCGCTTCCTGGCCGCGATGCTGCAGCGCATGCAGCCCGAGCGCGGTGATGGCCGCGGCATCCGGGTGGCCGAAAATGCCGAATACGCCGCACTCTTCGCGGAGCCGGTCCGCATCAAGGTCGAGCGGCGCAGTTTCGGTCATGATGGTCGGCCTTCCAATGTCCCGAGTTCGCTATGCTGACCGGGCGGAGCGTCCGGAGTGTCGCTGTCCTCCGGACGCGGTCGCTTCAGCTTCTTTAAAATGGTGTTCTCAGGGTCGTCCGGCAACTGCGCCTTGATCCAGTCTCCGGCACTGCTCAATACGACCTTGGACTTGGCATGAAGCACCCAGTCCGGCTTGCTGCGATCGGGGACCAGCCAGTCGAAGAACATGTAGGCAATGACTACGATGATCAGGCCGCGCGCGAGCCCGAACAGGAAGCCCAAGGTTCGGTCGAGTGCGCCCACCCGGCTGTCGAGCACCATATCGGAGACCCTGATGGTCAGGACCGAGACCACGAGCAGTGTGACCAGAAACACGCCGCCGACCACCGCGACCGCGGCGACAACGTCGCTATTGAAGTATTGTTTGGCCAGCGGCAGCAGCTTGCCATAGGAATAAAGGGTCACCCCAGCTGCGAGAATCCAGGCTGTGATCGAGAGTACCTCGCGCATGAAGCCGCGCACCATGGCGAGCAGCGCGGAAATCAGCATGACGACGATGAGTACGATATCGAGCAGCGTAATCGGCATTGTCTACCAGTCCGCTCGCTTGGGCGTTGGATCGGCCCTTTGATTGGCCTCAGGATTAGCCCCGGCTCGCTTTACGCCGGGTGTATAGCCGGGCTCCGTCACGCCGTCACCCGTCTTCTCGTTCGCTCAACAGATTCCAGCCGAGAGACAACCTCTGTCCCGCATAAACGAACGTTAACTCTAGATTCGCAAGGCCAAATTCGCTCGGTAAGGCGGAGCGCCACAGCTCACCATCAGGCGTCCTGACGGCCGATGCGTCGCAGCGCCGGTGTCCCGTCACGGGCAATATCGGCGACAAGATCGGCAAGCATGCCGATGGGAGACAGCGAGAAGCCATCGGGAGCGTCGTTGCGCGCGGCTTCCGGCACAACCGCTTTGGTGAAACCGAGCTTCTGCGCCTCCTTCAGCCGGGCCGCGGTCTGCGCCACCGGGCGCACTGCGCCCGATAGCGAAACTTCGCCGAAATAGACGGCGTCGGCCGGAAGCGGCGCGTGGGCCAGCGAGGAGACCAGCGCCGCGGCGGCGGCGACATCGGCCGCCGGCTCCTGGATGCGCAGGCCTCCGGCGACGTTCAGATAGACGTCGTGCCCGGACAGGCGAACGCCGCAATGGGCTTCGAGCACTGCCAAGACCATCGACAGTCGATTCGGATCCCAGCCGACGACGGCGCGGCGCGGGGTGCCGAGCGAGGTCGGGGCGACCAACGCCTGAATCTCGACCAGCAAAGGCCGGGTTCCTTCGATGCCGGCGAAAACGGCGGTGCCAGGGCTGCCGAGATCGCGCTCGGACAGAAACAGCTCTGACGGGTTGGCGACCTCGCGCAAGCCCTCCCCGGTCATTTCGAACACGCCAATCTCGTCGGTCGGACCGAATCGGTTCTTGATCGCACGCAGAATGCGGAACTGATGCGAACCCTCGCCCTCAAACGACATAACGGCGTCGACCATGTGCTCGACGACTCGGGGACCGGCGATTTGGCCGTCTTTGGTGACGTGGCCGACGAGAATCACAGCCGCTCCGGTGCGCTTGGCGAAGCGGATCAGTTCGGCCGACGAGCCGCGAACTTGGGTCACCGTGCCGGGTGCCGCTTCGACGGTTTGCGTCCACATGGTCTGGATCGAATCGATGACCAATAGCCGCGGCGTCTCACCTTGGGACAGCGTGGCGATGATGTCCTCAACCGCGGTTTCGGCAGCGACCTCGACTGTGGCGTCGCCAAGTCCGAGCCGCTGGGCGCGCAGCCGCACCTGGGCCACCGCTTCTTCGCCGGAAATGTAGACGGCGCGGTGGCGCCCGCGCGCAAAGGCCGCCGCGACATCGAGCAACAGCGTCGATTTGCCGATACCGGGATCGCCGCCGAGCAGGAGAACCGAGCCGCGCACCAGCCCGCCGCCGGTCACGCGATCGAATTCGGCGATGCCTGACGCGAGCCGCGGCGCCTCATGCGCGCCCGCGACCGTGAGCGGCTCGATGGCGAACAGTCTTCCCTTGCGCACGCTACGCCTTGTCGCCTCGGCGCCTTCGGCGACGAGCGTGTTCCATTCGCCGCAGGCTTCGCATTTGCCGGCCCAGCGCACGAAGGCTGCGCCGCAATTCTGGCAGATGAAATTTTGCGCGCGGGCGGCCATTGCCATCGTCCTACTACAGCAATCTGGACCTAATGCATCAAAACTCAAGTACCGCGATAGACGAGATGACAACGCGGGCCGAGCCGCGTGAGAATCTCATAGCCGATGGTTCCGGCGGAGGCTGCGACATCGTCAACGGTGATCCCTGCCCCGATCAGCGTCGCGATGTCGCCGCGATGGGCGGCGCCAGCGGGAACATCGGTAACGTCGATACAGACCAGATCCATCGAGATGCGGCCGACGATCGGACAACGCTTCGCAGCGATAATGGCCGCGCCACCGGGCCGGTCGTCGGTGCCGCTGCCGGCGCGCATCAACCCGTCGGCATAGCCGAGCGCGACGATTGCAATGCGCGAGGCGCGCTTGGCTGTCCACGTGGCGCCATAGCCGACCGTCTCGTCACGCGCGATGTTGCGTAACTGCAAGATGCGCCCGGTCAGTTCGACGACGCTCTGCATCGGATTGGTTCGGCCCGGCGTGGGATTGACGCCGTAGAGCGCGGCGCCAGGCCGCGCCAGATCGTGATGCGCCGAGCTGCCAAGGAAAATGCCCGAGGAATTGGCGAGCGAAGCTGGAACGCCGGGATAAAGCATATGCAGCTCGCGAAACAATTGAATCTGACTGGCATTGAACGGATGATCGGGGGTTTCGGCGCAGGCGAGGTGGCTCAGCAACAATGCGATGCCATGATTTTCAGTCTGGGCGCGCGGCGCCAGCGCTGCCGCTTCGTCGGCCGAAATTCCTAGTCGGTTCATGCCGGTATCGACATGCAGCGCCGCACCGCCACGCCAGCCACGGGCACTCGCGAACGCATCCCATTCCGCGAGCTCGGTCGTGGAGTTGATCACCGGCCGTGCATTGATGTCGATAAACCCGTCTCCCCAGTCCGGCGTAAAGCCGTCGAGCACGTAGATCGTGGCTTCGGCGGCGCGCGAACGCACGCGCCGCGCTTCGGCGATGTCGGCCACAAAGAAGGTCTTACAGCCGGCCTGCGCGAGCCTTGTCGTCACGGGTTCAAGGCCTAGGCCATAGGCGTTGGCTTTGACCACGGCCGCGCATTCGACGGTCAGGAGCTTGTGGGCCAGCGCGCGCCAATTCGCCTCGATCGCGGCGAGGTCGATGGTGAGCGTGCCGCCGGTTTCCGGCGCCGCCGGGGCGGGGGCTGGTGGAGCGAGCCGTTTAGCGCGTGCCATGACCGGCGTTATGGCCGGTGCCGCGGCGGCGGTAAAGCGGGCTCAGCAGGCCGTCTAAAAGCTCGGTTGCTGGTGCGCCGTATCGAGATTGGCAAAGCGCGTGACGGCGGCGTCAAACTGCAACTCGACTGTGCCGGTGGGGCCATGGCGCTGCTTGCCGATGATGACCTCGGCCTTGCCCTCCACGCGGTTGCCTTCGGCCAGCCATTCGTCGAATTTCTCCCGGTTCGATTCCATCGGCTTTCGCATCTGGTGGTAATATTCCTCGCGGAAAACGAACAACACGACGTCGGCGTCCTGTTCGATCGATCCCGATTCGCGCAGGTCGGATAGCTGCGGTCGTTTGTCGTCACGGCTCTCGACCTGTCGCGATAACTGCGAGAGCGCAAGAATCGGAATGTTGAGCTCCTTGGCGAGCGCCTTGAGCCGCGTCGTGATCTCGGTGATTTCCTGCACGCGGTTCTCGCTGGAGCGGCGGGTCGATCCCTGGAGGAGCTGCAGGTAGTCGACGACCAAAAGATCGAGCCCGCGCTGCCGTTTAAGGCGTCGCGCCCGCGCCGCCAATTGTCCGATCGACAGCCCGCCCGTTTCGTCGACATAGAAGGGCAGGTGTTGCAGTTCGATCGAAATATCCTTGATCTTCTCGAAGTCGCTCTCATCGATGCCGCCGCGGCGAATCTTGTTCGACGAAATTCCGGTTTGTTCGGCAATGATGCGGGTGGCGAGCTGCTCGGCCGACATTTCGAGCGAAAAGAAGCCCACGATGCCGCCGTTCACGGTGGCCATATGGCCGTCGGCACGGACCTCGCCAACCCACGCCTTGGCGACATTGTAGGCGACATTGGTGGCCAGCGCGGTTTTGCCCATGCCGGGCCGGCCGGCCAGAATGATCAAATCCGACGGCTGCAGACCGCCCATCCTGTTGTCGAGATCGGTCAGGCCGGTTGCAAGGCCGGACAGGCTGCCATCGCGCTGGTAGGCGCGCGCCGCCATGTCGACCGCCGTGGTGAGCGCCTGGGCGAAGCGCTGAAAGCCTGAATCATACCGCCCGGTCTCGGCGATTTCGTAGAGTTTGCGCTCGGCGTCTTCGATGTGGTGCAGCGGTGTCGATTCGACCGGCGCGTCATAAGCGAGATTGACCATGTCCTCGCCGATCGTGATCAGATCGCGGCGGATCGAGAGATCGTAGACGGTGCGGCCGTAGTCCTCGGCATTGATGATCGTGGTCGCTTCGGCGGCAAGACGCGCCAAATATTGATTGACGGAAAGCCCGGCGATGTCGGCATCGGCCGGCAGAAACGTCTTCAGCGTCACCGGCGTGGCGAGTTTGTTGGCGCGGACAAGTCCCGCGGCAAGCTCGTAAATGCGCTGATGAATTGGTTGGAAGAAATGCTTCGGCTCGAGGAAATCGGAGACGCGATAGAAGGCCTCGTTATTGACGAGGATTGCCCCGAGCAGCGCCTGCTCGGCCTCGATATTGTGCGGCGCCGTACGAAACGTCGGTTCCGGCGGAGCTTGCTTGCGTGCGGTCGAATCGAATGCTGGCATGGTCCCGACGACAAAATTCTTCGCCTATGGCCGATTTGCGGCGTGTGGCCGAAAAACGGCATGTAGCTAACTTGGTGTTGCTACTCAACATCGCGGATCACTCAACGACAGCGGCACTTTCAGCGCATTCGCAACCGTCACGCAACCACGAACGCACTGTCGATAGTCGAGCCGGCCGGGGATGGGAAACCCTCATTAGGTCTTTCCCCACTACCCACTGACGCTACGGGAGGACGCTATTCGCTCTTGACGCGGGCCGCTCGGCGGCGGGCAAAACGCTTCTACTCGCCAGCGAGTCGCAGCGGTGCGGTATAACCGGCTTCGTTGGCGCGCAAATGCGCTTCTTCACGAGCGATGTAGTCGCGCGTCGCCGCAACGAGACCCTTGCGCTTGGCCATTTGGATTTGGAAGACCACCATGTCGGCCTCGCGGAATGCCATTTCGGAGCACGCGAGATAGAATTCCCACATCCGTACGAAGCGCTGATCGTACAGCCGCAATACTTCGTCGCGGTGAGCGAGAAAGCGCTCGCGCCAAGCCTTGAGCGTCTCGGCATAGTGCAACTGGAGGACTTCAACGTCGGTGACGACAAGCTGCGCGCGCTCAATCGCAGGCAGCACCTCCGAGAGCGAGGGAATGTAGCCGCCGGGAAAGATATATTTGGCGATCCAGGGATTGGTGATACTCGGGCGGCCGCTGCGCCCGATCGTATGCAACACAGCGACACCGTCGTCGGCGAGAAGCTCCGCCCATTTGGCGAAGTAGGTATCGTAAAACCCGACGCCGACATGTTCGAACATGCCCACCGACACGATGCGGTCGAAGCGCCCCTCGACATCGCGATAATCGACGAGCCGGAACGTTGCGTCCTTGGTGCGGCCGCGCTCCAGCGCCCGGGTTTGGGCGCGCTGATATTGCTCCTGGGATAGCGTGATGCCGGTGACATGCGCGCCGGCAATCTCGGCGAGGTAGAGGGCGAGGCCGCCCCAGCCGCAGCCGATGTCCAGGACCGTGGCGCCGGGTCTCAGGCCCAGTTTGGCCGCGAGGTGGCGTTTCTTGGCGAGTTGGGCGTCGTCAAGCGACTGATCAGGGGTTTCGAAATAAGCGCAGCTATATTGCTGGTCACCATCGAGGAAGAGGGAATAGAGCCCGCCGTCGAGATCGTAGTGATGGGCGACGTTGTGGCGAGCGCGGGACCGCGGATTGTAGTGCTGCAGGCGGCGGAAAAGATGGCGTATCAGCCGCTCCAAAGCCCAATTCGGCGCGACAACGGGTTCCTGGCGTAGCAAGATCGCAATAACTTCGGCGATCGAGCCTTGCTCGACGACGAGGGTACCGTCCATGTAGGCTTCGCCGAGCTTCAGTTCGGGATCGAGCAATACCGCTCGCTGCGCTCCAACCGTCGTGAATCGTACAGCGAGCGGCGGTCCGCTGCCGTCGCCAAAGGTGTATGTGGAGCCCCCCGCCGTTGTAACCGTAAAAGACCCGCGGCGGATAAACTGGCGTAGCAGTATGAGCAGCACTCGATCCACGGCCGCCTCCACGCATTACTATAGTACCTTTTGCACAATGCGACGAGCGGTCCCTTCTTCGATCTTTTCGACCGTTTTAGCCGCTCAATCAGGGAGTTGTGCTTTTGGCTCTTATTCTTGCCGTTATTAAAACAAAATCCTCGTTGACCAGCAATGCCGTCAAATTGCCGCCGTCGAACCGCCAGTGGGGGGCAGCCAGGGCGCCGCTGGCATTTCTCCGTTTTGGATTAGGTATGATCGTTAAGCCGGACAGATTCGAGGAGGTCAGAGTGTTGCGCCGTCGCGTGCCTATAATCGGTTTTGTTGCGGCCCTGGGCCTGGCGGCGGTTCCGTCAATGGCTCATGCGCAGGTCAATATCGACCAGGGCAAGACGCCAGCCGAGATCTTCGCCAGCGACTGCGCTGTCTGCCATAAAACCACGCGGGGGCTGGCGGACGGCAAGAATAGTCTCATGCTTTCAACGTTCTTGCGGGAGCATTACACCGCAAGCCGGGATCAGGCTGCGGCGCTTGCAGCGTACGTGCTCGGGGCGGGTGGGAACGGACCGGCGCCAGGGCAAAAGCCGGGCACCGAGCGGACCAGGGCGGCGGTCGAAGAGCCCAAAACTGGCGAGCCCAGAACGGCGGTCCATCCCGCCCGCCCGCCGGCAAGGCCAGAAGAGGAGGCGCCGGCGGCCGCCAAGCTGCAACGCCCGACGGACGAAGAACCGCGGCCGGCGACCGCGAGCAGGGGCCATAAGCAGGAGCCTGAACCTGCGCCGCCCGCGCACGAACCAGCGGCGGCAGCAATTCCGCCGGCCTCTAACGAGAGGCCTGGCGAGGCCCAACAGCCCGCTCAGGAGTTTGCGCCAACGAAAAGTGCCGCCGCTCCGACCGATACGCAGCCGGGCGACAGCGCGCCGGTGCCACGGGACAAGATACCGGACTGATCGTCGTCAGATCAGCTCTCCGCGGCGGGTTCGGCTGCGTCCGCGGCTTCTTCCGTACTGGCGGCTTCCCCAGCTCCCGGTTCGAAGAACGCCTCCGCCGCGATGACGGCGGCTTCTTGGTCGGTCGCTTCACGCAATTGCGTCACGTCTTCGCCGCGCGCGATGCGGGCCGCCTCGTCGTTATTGCGCGCAACAATGATCGTAATCCACGTTTCGATCTCGGGATGCAGGGAGATCGGAACCTTGTGCTGTCCGATAGTCTTGATCGGGGCATTGAGCGCGATTTGATTGCGGTTCACTTGGAATCCCGCGTCACCGATCAGGCCGACGAGATCGCGCGGCGACACCGAGCCGAACAACTGGCCGGCTTCGGAGGCTTGGCGCAGCACGACAAAGTTTTTGCCGTCGAGCTTTCCGGCAACCTGACTAGCCTCGGTCTTCAGCGTCAGCGAGCGCGCTTCGAGGTCGCCCTTCATGGCTTCAAAGCGCGTGCGATTTTCCGGCGTGGCGCGCAGCGCCTTGCCGCGCGGTAGCAGGAAATTGCGGGCGAAGCCGTCCTTCACGCGCACGACTTCGCCCATCTGGCCAAGCCTGGCGATACGTTCGAGCAGGATCAGTTCCATGTCGGCCTCTCTCAGCGGATCACGTAGGGCAGCAGCCCCAGGAATCGCGCGCGCTTGATCGCCTGCGCGAGTTCACGCTGCTTTTTCGCCGAAACCGCGGTGATGCGGCTTGGTACGATCTTGCCGCGTTCAGAAACGAACCGCTGCAGCAGCTTGACGTCTTTGTAGTCGATCTTGGGTGCGTTGGCGCCCGAGAACGGGCAGCTTTTGCGGCGGCGGAAGAACGGGCGGCGGCCGCCTGAGCCTTGCGGTGACATTGCCATGTTCATTCCTCCACTGCGGTATCGACGACTTCGTCGGAGCCTTCACGGCTGCGCCGCGGACGATCGCCCCGGTCACCTCTGTCGCCACGATCACCGCGATCGCCTCGGCGATCGTCACGGTCACGGTCGCGATCGCGCTCGACGCGGCGCATCATCGCCGAGGGACCTTCCTCGTGCGCGTCGACTCGGATGGTGAGATAACGCAACACGTCTTCGTTAAGGCGCTCCAGCCGTTCGATCTCGTTGATCGCCGGCGGCGGCGCATCCACATCCAGCATCGTGAAATGGGCTTTGCGGTTTTTCCGCAGGCGATAGGAAAGCGACTTTACGCCCCAATATTCGGTTTTCTTGACCGATCCGCCGAGCCCTTCGATGACGCCCTTCAATTGCGCGGTCAATTCCTCGACCTGCTGCACGCTGGCGTCCTGGCGCGCAAGATACACGTGTTCATAGAATGGCATGGCTGCCCTTTCCTTGTCTGCGTGCTCGCCCAGGCGCGAAGCCCCTCGAACCCTTCGGGAAAGGCTCGAATGCTCTGAAGGCGGGGACACCGGACGCCGGACCCAAAACTCGTATGATGGGCCCTGCCGCGTTCAGCGCATGTTCTTCTCGGAAAACCGCTAAGCAGTTTTCCGGAACCAACGCCGGCGCGGCCGTCCGTTCAGCCCCCGGCCGGGGTCGAGCGGAAGCCGGCCTTATACGCGGCAGCGCCAAAAACGCAAGATGTGCGGGATGGAAAGAGATTCCGGAAGGGCAGAGGCCTCAGGAATCCTGAGCTCGAGCGTCCGTGTTCTGGAGCAGTTCGGCAAGCCGCACCGCAAGTTCCACCCCCTCGCGGAGCCGTTTGGCAGCCCCGCCCGCAGGCGGTAATGCCGCGCCTCGCGACTGCTTTATTCCGGTCAGCAGGGCCTCAAGGCTCTGTGCGAGCAGCTTTTGACGAAATGCCGGATCAAGGCGGGCACGCGCGAGGTCGGCGTCGGTGACCGGCGAAAAAGTGCTCATGGCGACCCGCTTGCGGCGATCTTTCGCGACCTTCACTAAGACGGTTCCAACGATATGCAATAGGCAATCATTCCTAGGCTGGCGGGAGTCTATCAATCCTCAGTTGTCGCTTCGTTACCCTGGTAAGCGTCCCTTGACATAGCTATGAGGGCGGTATCTTTCGCCCCGTTCCGGCATGGCGGATTAGTATTAGGGGCTGGTATCAAGACAATGACGGTAGCGTTCGTTTTTCCCGGCCAGGGCAGCCAAGCTGTCGGCATGGGTAAGGCTCTGGCCGAGGCTTTCACCTCGGCGCGCCGGGTTTTTGACGAGGTCGATGCGGCGCTGGGCGAACGGCTCAGCGACATCATCTGGAGCGGTCCGGCCGACACGCTCACGCTGACGGAAAACGCACAGCCGGCTTTGCTGGCCGTCTCTCTCGCCGCGATGCGCGTGCTTGAGGAGGAGGCGGGCGTCGACCCTCATCGTGACGCCGCATTCGTCGCCGGACACTCGCTCGGCGAATATTCGGCGCTTGCCGCTGCGAGGGCGCTTTCGATCGGCGATGCGGCACGGCTGTTGCGCATCCGCGGCCGCGCCATGCAGAAGGCCGTTCCTGTCGGCGTCGGCGCCATGGCCGCGCTCATTGGTCTCGATCTCAGCGAGGTCAAGGAGATCGCAGCGGAAGTCGCGAGCTTTGGCGTTTGTGCCACGGCCAACGATAATGGCGGCGCCCAGGTCGTTCTGTCGGGCGAGAAATCGGCGGTCGAGCGGGCGGTTGAAATTGCCAAAACGCGGGGCGTGAAACGAGCGATGATGCTGCCGGTTTCCGCACCGTTCCATTGTCTGCTGATGCAGCCGGCCGCGGACGCGATGGCGGAGGCGTTGTCAGCCGTTGCGGTCAAGCCGCCGGTCGTGCCGCTGGTCGCCAACGTCCTGGCGCGACCGATCAGCGCGCCCGCGGACATCGTGCGAAGCCTTGTCGCACAGGTGACCGGCACGGTGCGCTGGCGCGAATCCGTGCTGTTCATGGCGCAGGCGGGTGTGACGTCGTTTTATGAGATCGGGGCGGGCAAGGTGTTGACCGGCTTGATCAAGCGCATCGCCGACACCGCAACGACAACCGCGATTGGCTTGCCCGATGACGTCGCGCGGTTCAAGGCTGCGCGCGGCTGAGCTATTGGGTTCGGAGGAGGCCGAGAAGACCAGATGTTCGAACTCAACGGAAAAACGGCGCTGGTTACCGGCGCCACGGGCAGTATTGGCGGCACCATCGCTCGCGTCCTACACGCCCAGGGCGCGACGATCGCCATTTCCGGGACCCGCCGGGAGCGTCTCGATGAGCTCGCGGCCGAACTGGGTGATCGCGTGCATATCCTGCCTTGCAATCTCGCCGATCCGGCCGAAACGGACGCCCTGGTACTGCGCGCCGAGGAGGCGATGGGCCAGCTCGACATTCTTGTCGCAAATGCCGGCGTGGCGAGAGACAATCTCCTGGTGCAGTTGCGCGACGAGGACTGGGATCAAGTCATCGCCATCAACTTGTCCGCGACATTCCGCCTGACCCGCGCGGCCGTGCGCGGGATGATGCGGCGACGCTTCGGACGCATTATCGCGATCACCTCGGTGGTGGGGACCACCGGCAATCCCGGGCAGGCCAATTATGTCGCGGCCAAAGCCGGGATTACCGGCATGATAAAGACAGTGGCGCAGGAATATGCCAAACGCGGGGTGACCGCCAATTGCGTTGCACCGGGCTTCATCGTCACGCCGATGACCGAGAAGCTCAACGACAAGCAACGGGACGTCATCGTCGCGAAGATTCCGGCGAGCCACGCCGGCACCGCGGAGGATGTCGGCGCTGCGGTCGTGTTCCTCGCCTCGAACGAGGCCGGCTACGTGACCGGGCAAACGTTGCATGTGAATGGCGGAATGGCCATGATTTGAAGGCGATAGAACTGCTGCCCGCGGGATGCCGCCGCGCTGGTCAACGCATTTGAAGTGTGGTAACCGAACCGAAATCGGGCTGGGGGAGCCGGAATGCCGGAGAGCGGGGCGCAAAGTCCGCCTCTGATCGGTGTCGACCCACTTGAATTTGTTGACCCCCCGTCGACAAGTTCGATGCAGAACTTGGACGGAATCGAGCCTAGGTTGCTTGGGTCGCGTTGAAAGATGAGGTTGGAACGATGAGTGATATTGGCGAGCGGGTGAAGAAAATTGTCGTGGAACACCTTGGCGTCGAACCCGACAAGGTGACGGAAAACGCCAGCTTCATCGATGATCTCGGCGCCGACAGCCTCGACACCGTCGAGCTGGTCATGGCCTTCGAGGAAGAGTTTGGTTGCGAGATTCCCGATGACGCCGCCGAAACCATCCTGACGGTCGGCGACGCAATCAAGTTTCTCGAAAAGAACGCGAAGAGCTGACCGCCGATACTGCCCGCCCTGTTATTGCATGAATTTCGCGCAACAGTGCCGTGTCCGTACGCGGCGATGTGCGGGCACTCCATGTGTGGGTAGTGCATGTGCGAGCGGCTGGTGCGCGGTCGGAATCCGGACCGGTAATCCCGGCGCCGGACTTGGATTCTGCGTCTACCGGGAGCGCCCTTGATGAGACGGGTCGTCGTCACAGGTCTTGGTTTAGTGACGCCGCTCGCCTGTGGCATCGAACCCACTTGGCAGCGGCTGCTTGCCGGTACGAGCGGCATCAAACGCATCGACAAATTTGACGTCTCTGACTTGGCCTGCAAGATTGCCGGCCAGGTGCCGCGCGGCAATGGTTCCGACGGTACGTTCAATCCCGATGACTGGATGGAGCCTAAGGAGCAGCGCAAGGTTGACGACTTTATCATCTTTGCCATGGGCGCGGCGACCCAGGCGCTTAACGATGCCGACTGGCACCCGCGCGAATACGACGATCAGATCACAAGTGGGGTCCTGATCGGCTCTGGCATCGGCGGTGTCGAAGGCATCGCAGAAACAGCGCTGATTTTACGAGACCGCGGCCCGCGCCGGGTATCGCCCTTCTTCATCCCCGGCCGGCTCATCAATCTGGCGTCGGGCTATGTGTCGATCACGCATTCGCTCAAAGGTCCCAATCACGCCGTCGTCACCGCCTGCTCTACCGGTGCTCACGCCATCGGCGATGCCGGCAGACTGATCGCGCTTGGCGACGCCGACGTGATGGTGGCGGGAGGCACGGAATCGCCTGTTAATCGTATATCGATCGCCGGCTTTGCCGCCTGCCGCGCGCTGTCAACCGCGTTCAATGACGCGCCCGAACGGGCGTCGCGGCCCTACGACCGCGATCGCGATGGCTTTGTCATGGGCGAGGGAGCCGGTGCTGTAGTGCTTGAAGAGTACGAGCATGCCAAACGGCGCGGGGCCCGCATTTACGCCGAGCTCATCGGCTACGGACTTTCCGGCGACGCGTTTCACATCACGGCGCCGGCCGAAGACGGCGACGGCGCCTATCGCTGCATGAAGGCCGCCATTGGCCGTGCTGGGATCACGCCGGGCGAGATCGACTATATCAACGCCCATGGCACCTCGACACCGCTCGGCGATGAGATCGAGCTTAAGGCGGTTGAGCGGCTCGTCGGCAATGCGGCCACAAGCGTCGCGATGTCGTCGACCAAGTCGTCGATCGGTCATCTGCTCGGCGCCGCCGGTGCGGTCGAAGCGATCTTCTGCCTGCTCGCGATGCGCGACGGGATGCTGCCGCCGACCCTCAACTTGGACAACCCGTCGGTTGTCACGGCGATCGATCTCGTGCCGCATAAGGCCAGCAAGCGGCCAATCAACGTCGCGCTGTCGAATTCATTCGGATTCGGCGGCACCAATGCCTCGCTCGTGTTTCGCCGGTTGGCGCAATAGTGCGGCCAATCACCGTTTCGCCATACTTGTTCCGCACTCGCCTGCGATCCACTGTGGTCTTGCACGACGTGGTTGCTATGGGCAGAAACAGCACAATCTGCGAGCGTTCGTTAGAAACTCCGAACATTCGTTTCCATCGGGCTTGGTGTCATTGCAAAGCTGATCATGCGGTTTATCAAACAGTGGATGCGCGGCGGTGACAGGCTCTGATTTACCGCCCGATGGCGGCGAGCGCTCGGCACCAGCTTCGCGGCCGAACGCAACGCGTGCCGCAGATAAGCCGGTCGCGCCAGCGCCGCGCCCCGCTGCGACGACCGGCAATAATCCGCTCAAACCTGGAGTCGGACGGCAGGCCAACGAGGCTGCCGGAGGGCCAACAGGGTCGCCGCCGAAGGCGCGCGCGACCGTCGCACCACAAAGCGTGCAGCCGGCGGCGGCGTCAGTCGCGCCAACGCCGGCACCCGTAGTTTTTTCACGCGAGCCCGGAAAGGCTCGTACGGCAACAGCCAATGGCATGAGTGCAGCGCCAAGGGATTCAAACCTTAGCGATCCTAAACGCATCACGCCCCGTAGCCCGCGAACGGCGATTGAACCGGATACTGTTGAATTGCCTACTCGTCGCTCTGCGAGCGCGCGGCATCCTCTGGTCATTATCGGCAATGCCATCATTAGTCTCTTCGTGCTGTTGGCAATCGTGCTGGGCGCAGGTTTATTTGTCGGCAAACAGCGCTTCGAGGCGCCGGGTCCGCTCCCGCAGGATACCATCGTCAACATCCCACGCGGTTCCGGCGTACGCGACATCGCCGATGTTCTCACCCACGAAGGCGTCATCGACCAACCATGGGTGTTCATCGGCGGCGTCCTTGTGCTAAAAGCGCGCGAGGCTCTCAAGGCTGGCGAGTACCAATTCAAGGCGCATTCGAGCCTGAGCGATGTGGTCGCGACCATCGTCGAGGGCAGGGTGGTGGCGCATCAAGTCAGCATCCCTGAAGGCCTGACCTCCCAGCAGATCGTCGCCCGATTGTTGGAGGACGACGTCCTGACGGGCGACCTTAAGAATATCCCCCGCGAGGGAACGCTGCTGCCCGACACTTACAATTTCACCCGCGGCGTTACGCGCGAGCAGATGATCCAGCGCATGCAGCAGGCGCAGCAAAAACTGGTTGAGGAAGTCTGGGAGCATCGCTCTCCCGACCTTCCCATCAAGACGCCGGACCAACTCGTCGTTCTCGCCTCCTTGGTCGAGAAGGAAACCGGAAAGCCTGAGGAACGCACGCGGGTGGCTGCGGTATTCCTCAACCGGCTGAAGCAGAAAATAAAGCTGCAATCCGACCCGACGATTATCTATGGGCTGGTCGGCGGCAAAGGCACGCTCGGCCGGCCGATCATGAAGAGCGAGATCGCTCAAGCCACGCCATACAATACCTATCTCATTGACGGATTGCCGCCCGGCCCTATTGCCAATCCGGGCCGCGCCTCGCTCGAAGCGGTCGCCAATCCGGCGCGGACCCGCGAACTCTATTTCGTGGCCGACGGCAGCGGCGGCCATGCTTTCGCCGAGACCTACGAACAGCATCAAAAAAATGTTGCGCGGCTGCGGTTGATCGAAACCGATCAGAAGGACCAAGTGCCCCTCGACGACCAGATGCCGTCCGAAGCGGCGCCGACGACGCCGGCTTCATCCAACGCGGCGCCGTTGCGTGGCGTCGCCAAGCCTCACCCTCAAGCCACCCATTGAACGCGCTTGCGCTCCTGCGCGAGGGCGGGCGGACTTGTGACCGCCGCAGGCCGCCGTTAAGTTCGGCGCGAATATTTTGACCATTTCTGCCGGGGGATCTTCGTCGATGGCGCTTTCGAGCATGACCGGATTTGCCCGCGGCCACGGTGTCAGTGGCCCCTATGCCTGGTCCTGGGAGGTGAAATCGGTCAACGGCAAAGGGCTCGATCTACGGCTGCGCCTGCCGCCGGGTTGGGATGCGGTTGATGTACCGGTGCGCGCGGCCGCCGCCGAGGCGCTGACGCGCGGGTCGGTTCAGGCCAATCTGACGATCGACCGTAGCGGCGCGCTTCCTGTCGTGCGCATCAACGCGGCGGTCCTCGATGCGATCGTAGCGACGCTACGACAGCTGGCGCCGAAGATTGAAGCGTCGCCGCCCACTCTTGACGGCTTGCTCGGGCTCAAGGGCGTGATCGAGATCGGCGATGCCGAGGAGCGCGAGGACGAGCGGCGCAACGCTGAAGCGGCGGCGATTGCGGGCTTCGCCGCGGCGATCGATGCACTCGGCGAGATGCGCCGCCACGAGGGCGCAGCCCTTGGTCGCGTTCTATCTCTCCGCCTGCGCGAAATCACCGCGCTTGCGCAACGCGCCGAGCAGGCGCCGGGTCGGCGGCCCGAAGCCATACGGGCCCGACTTGCCGAGCAGGTCGCGACGCTCCTTGCGCAGTCCGAGCGCTTCGATCCTGACCGGCTGCACCAGGAGGCGATCATGATTGCGACCAAGGCCGATGTGCGCGAGGAGCTTGATCGGCTCTCCGCGCACGTCGCGCAAGCGCAGCACCTTATCGACCAGGGCGGCCCGATCGGGCGCAGGCTCGATTTTCTCGCCCAAGAACTCAACCGCGAAGCCAACACGCTTTGCGCCAAGGCGAACGACGTCGAACTGACGAATATCGGATTGGAACTCAAAGCCGCGGTCGAGCAATTCCGCGAGCAGGTCCAGAACGTGGAATAGCCATGGCGCGGGCAAAGCGAATTAAAAACAAAATTGCGCGCCGCGGCTTGATGTTTGTGTTGTCGTCGCCTTCCGGTGCGGGCAAGACCACGCTATCGCGATTGCTGCTGCGTGCGGACCGCGGCGTCGAGCTGTCGATATCGGTGACGACCCGTCCGAAGCGTCCCGGCGAAGTCGATGGGCGCGATTACCAATTTATCGATTCCGCGCGCTTCGATGCCATGGTCAAGAAGGGTGAACTCCTGGAATGGGCCGAAGTCTTCGGCAATCGTTACGGCACGCCGCGCCGGCCGGTGCTGAAGGCGCTGCAAGCCGGTCGGGATGTTTTGTTCGATATCGACTGGCAGGGCACGCAACAGCTTCGGGAAAAAGCGCGCGACGATCTCGTCAGTGTCTTCATTCTGCCGCCGACGGTGAAGGAACTGGAGCGGCGGCTCAAACGCCGTGCGCGGGACCCTAAGCCTGTCATCGTTTCGCGCATGGCCAAGGCCGCGGGCGAAATGAGCCATTGGCCGGAATACGACTATGTCATCGTCAATAACGACAAGATTGCGGCCTTTGCCGAAGTGCGGGCAATCCTCGGGGCAGAGCGTCTCAAGCGCGAGCGACAGATCGGTCTTTCCGATTTCGTGCGCGGACTGCAGGCAGAGCTGTAATGCTGCGCCCAACTATTGAATCGTAGCTGAGCTGGAGAGGGGACCTTGCAGGCTCTAGACCGACAGCACGGTACGGCCGACGATACGGCCGGCGCGCAGATCGTCGAGCGCAGCCTGCGCTTCCTCCAACGGCCGATCACGGGTTGGTATCGGCGCAATGTTTTTCGCCCGCACAAGATCGAGCAGTTCGCGCGCCTCGGCGAGCGTTCCGGTGAGCGTGCCTTCGATCGTCATCGCCTTGATCGCGATCAGGGCGGCGGCGATGGAGAAATTGCCGCCGAGTAGTCCCGTGACAACGACCTTGCCGCCGCGGGCGAGCACCCCGGTTGTGAATTGCAGCGATTTCTCCGAGCCGACGAAATCGCAGGCCGCGAGCACGCCTCCGGTCGCTGCCATCACCGCTTTGCGGGCCTGCGGATCCGATGGGTCGAACGCCTGAGCCGCGCCGGCGGCGAGCGCAGCTTGGCGCTTCTCGGCATCGATATCGGCGACGAACGGCGCCTGCCGAAACATGGCGCGGGCAAGCGCGAGGCCCATCATGCCCACCCCACCGAGGCCGACGAGCAGCACCGCACCGCGGTCGGCCCGGCTGATAAGCCGCTTGAGCGCTGCATATGCGGTCAATCCGGAACACATCAACGGCGCGGCAAAATTTGTCGGTAACGGCGCATAATCGAGCAGATAACGCGGGTGCGGGACGAGGACATGAGATGCAAAGCCGCCATCGACGGCGATGCCGAGATGACGAGGGGCGGCACACAGATTCTCTTCGCCTGAGCAGCAGGCCGGGCAGACGCCACACCCGATCCACGGATAGATCGCGACACGGCGGCCGATGACGGCGCTGGCGGCATCATCTCCCGCGGCTTCGATTAAGCCTGCGATCTCATGCCCGAGCGTGAACGGCAAGGCGCGGTCTTTGGTGATGTCGAGCCGCTTGTCGCCGCCGAGCGCAAAATAGCCGTCCTGCAAATGCAGGTCTGAATGGCACACGCCGCAGCACTGAACGCGAACCAGAACCTCGCTGTCGCGCGGGGTAGGACAATTCGCGACGGTCTCACAAAGCGGTTGGCCGTAAGCGACCAGCGATTGGCGATGCAATTGGGTCATTGAAGTCTGGCCTCCTAAACCGCCGTCGCGGATATCATGCCCCAGGATTACGGGCTGCGGCGAGTGCCCGTGCCAGCGCGACGAATCCGCCAATCGAAATGTCCTCGGCTCGCGCAGTGGGGTCGAGGCCTGCTGTATCGAGCAAAGCCGCAGTATCGGCGCCAAGCGATCGTAGGCTTTGGCGCAGCATTTTGCGCCGCTGCCCGAACGCGGCTTGGGTTACGGTCTCCAGCAGCCTGCGGTCACACGGCATCGGCTCCGGGTGGGGCACAAGCCGTATCACCGAGGACGTCACGTTCGGCGGCGGTACGAAAGCTGAGGCATTCACGTCGAACAATATACGCGCCTCGCACCGCCACTGCGCCAGGACGGACAAGCGGCCATAAATTTTCGACCCTGACGCCGCGACAATGCGCTCGGCGACCTCGCGCTGGAACATCAGGACTGCAGAATCGAACCAGGGCGGCCAGGGCTCAATGCTGAGCCAATTGATCAGCAGAGCGGTTGCGACGTTATAAGGCAGATTGGCGACGATGCGCACCGGGCCGCCCCGAACGCGCGTTTGCGGATCGAAGCCGAGAGCGTCCGCTGCAATGATATCGAGTCGGTCCGGATAGAGGGCTGAAATATCCTGTAATGCGGCGATCGCACGTTCGTCGCGCTCAACCACAATGACGCGGGCCGCGCCGAGCGCTAGGAGCGCGCGGGTAAGGCCACCCGGTCCGGGGCCGACCTCGTACACCGTGACACCGGTGAGTGGCCCCGCCGCACGAGCAATGCGCGCAGTTAGATTGAGGTCGAATAGAAAATTCTGTCCGAGCGATTTCCTCGCGACGAGACCATGTTGGCGGATCACCTCGCGCAGTGGCGGCAGGCCGTCGGACGCGCTCGTCACGACGCGGTCGTTGAAGCGGCCACGGATGGGGGCCTCGCCACCGCTTTTGATGAAGATTCGACGAGCCGTGCCGCAAGCCGGAGAGCTGCAACCAAGCTGGTCGGGTCGGCGCCCCCGGTCCCTGCGATGTCGAATGCGGTGCCATGGTCCGGCGAGGTACGAACGAAAGGCAGCCCGAGCGTGACGTTGACGGCGTGATCGAAGGCGAGCGTCTTGATCGGGATCAGGGCTTGATCGTGATACATGCACAAGGCGGCGTCATAGGTTGCGCGCGCCCGTTCGTGGAATAGCGTATCGGCGGGCAGCGGACCTCGCGTATCGATACCCTCGGCGACCAGGCGCGCGACGGCCGGCGCTACGATCGTGCGGTCCTCCTCGCCAAGCGTGCCGGCTTCGCCGGCATGCGGATTGAGCCCGGCGATGGCCAGCCGCGGCCGCGACAAGGCAAAGCGCGTTGAAAGATCGCGCGCAACGATTCGCCCCGTTTCGACCACGAGATCGCTCGTAAGCTGTTTGAAAATCTCTTTGAGTGGCAAATGGATCGTAACCGGTACGACGGCGAGCTCCGGCGACCATAGCATCATCACCGGTCGCAGCCACTGCCCGGTCGCTTCCCGCACCAGCCTGGCCAAAAACTCGGTGTGGCCAGGCTCGGCGAATCCCCAATTGTAAAGCACGTTTTTGGCCACGGGATTGGTGACGATGGCCGCCGCCGAGCCGGCGAGAACGTCGGCCACCGCCCGGCGGATCGATGCGACGGCGGCAGGTGCACTTGACCGATCGGGACGCCCCGGCTGAGCGGTCACGGCAATGTCGATAGGTAGGACCGGAAGCGCCGAGTGGAACGTTGCCGCCGCCGACGCCGCCGTAACGGTCGCTATCGGAATGTCAAGACCAAGCTGTTTGGCGCGCCGGCCGAGAAAATCAGGGTCGCCGACCAGATAGAAGGCTGGGATGTCGAGTTCGGCGCGCCGGCGCCAGACCGCGAGCGCGAGGTCCGGGCCGATCCCGGCGGCCTCGCCGAGCGTCAATGCTAATGGGTGCACGATTTTGCTTTTCTCGCATGACCCGGAAAAAGCTCGCTCTGGAGATGATCCGGGGTGGCAACTGAAGTGCCGAAAAGATCATGCGCCATGAAAATACTCGCTGCCTATTTATATTCGATCATCGCCTGGCGTCGTAAATCTGCAAGATAGCGTTTGGCTTTGGCGCCGAATTTTTTTTCGAACATTTCATCGCGCACCTTCTTCATTTCCGGTGTTTCGGCTTTCGTTTCTTTTTTGGAGCAGACGGCGAACATCTGCACGCCTTCCGCCGTCTGCTCGGGCGGCGTCAAATGGCCGACTTCGGTCTTGTCGAGAATGTCGCGTAGCTCCTGCGGCAGATCCGCGGAGGATTTGCTGACCGGATCGCGTACCGCGACATCCGGAAGTGCGCGAGCAAACGAAATACCCACGCTACAATCCACAAAGCGCACGCGTAAAGCATCGGCATCGCGTTTGCGGGCTTCGAAGGCGGCGTCGGGCGACCCGTGCGGCACGATGAGGAGAATGGGACGCATGATATATTCGTATCCAACTTGGGCGGTCTCGTCGGATTTGTGGAGTTGGATTTGCGCCTCGACGTCGCTGTCCGCAATTTCTAGACTCGCCCTAAAGCGTCCGCGTATCAGGGAGGCCCATGCCATTTGAGCGCGCAGCCGCTGCTTGAAGGTTTCCACGCTGGCGCCGCCGTTGGTGAGCATTTGCGTCAGCTTTTGGGTGTCAATGCCCATATTGGTGGCAACGCTCGCGAATGATTCGTTTATGTCCGATGCTCCGGGGTCAATCCCAAAGCGCTTGGCCTCGCGGATCTCCAAAATCTCGTCGACCAGGGTGTCGATCACCTCTTGGCGTGCCGGCACCTTATGCGTGCTCATCTCCATGAACTTTGAGCGTTGCTCGACGTCGAGCGCGGTGATCGGCTGGCCGTCGACGAACACGACAACTGCCTGCGCGCGTGCAAGCGAAGTGATCGTAAGTATGGCGACCGCGGCCAAGGCCGCCGTCAGGAAAGCCCTCCATGGGGCGCGGATAGAGAATTGCATTAGTCTTCGCTCTCCCTCAGCCGCCGAGCTCGGTCGGCTGGTTCGTCCCACTCCTCCAAATTCTGCACCACAATTCACAACCTCAAGGCGGAATTTAGAACGTCGGGCCCACCGGAGCTAAGACGTCGGGGCCGAGCGTGCGTAAGCTAAGCTGTAGCATGAACGAGTCGTTTCTCACCGGCGCCGGCGTTCCATTAAAGGTATAGCTGCTGAGCCAGTTTAGCGACAACATGAAGCAGTCGTCGACATAGCCCAGGCCTAGCCGCGTTTGATCGAACAGATTGGCCTCAATATCGTAGCGGGCGGAGCCGAGCACGATCCAGTTCTCGGTCACTTTGAATGATGCGCCGGCAACGATGCCTTCGCGCCGGGTCAGAAAGCCGAGCAGGGGCTGCGCGGCATAATCGCCATACAGCAACTGCAGCGTCCAGCGATCGAAATTAGCGCGGCTTTCGAATTCGAGGCGCTCGGGCGTGAAGGTGGCCTGGTCGAAGCGTCCGCTCGCGGTGAAAGAATAGATCGAATTAGGCTGATAGGTGACGCGACCGACATAATCCGAAACTTGCTTGTCGAGACCGCTGTCTAGCCCGGTATTGGTAATATCGCCGACCGCGAATGAGTTCTGACCGAACAACTCATAGGACTGACCGAAGAGAACGTTGAGCGATCCGGCGCGGTTGAATTGAGCGGTATACTGTAAGCCGGCATTAAGTCGGCTGCCGCCTTCAACGCGATCCCAGCCGGAGTATTTGTCGATTTGGAACAGATTGGAGGCGTCGAACACCAGACTCTGTGCGTCTTCGTTCGGGAATTTGCCGATATCTGGTTCGTTCGGGCGCACAATGAGTTGGGCGATCGGCTCGATCGTCTGCGTGCCCCACGGCTCGACGTCGACGAAGGGGTAGCGATACTCGGCGCCCACTGCCGGCATCGCGCGGGCAAGTTCGCTCTGGCCGGCAGCGATATAGTTTGACACGCCCGGCTGATTGTCGACGTCGAGCGAGGCGAGGTCGCCGCGCAGTTGAAAGAAGGGTGTGATCATCTGGCCGTTATCGGTGACGACGGTGCGGCGCCAATCGGCCTCGGCAGAGAAGCGTGTATAGTCTCCCGGTATGGCGCGCAACAGGCAATTGCCCGGAATGGCCGTATCGGCGGTGGGGCTGGAGCACGCCCCGCTGGCCAGGGCGTTCGTTGAGATGGCGTCGAATTCGGCCTGCTGGCGGGTGAGGCTGGTTAGATTGAGCTTGTAGCTGAATTCGCCGCCGAGGACTTGCTGACCAAGCACGTTCGAATAGTCGAGAACCGGATGAATGATGGGAAGCTGCGCCTGGTTGTCCACCTCCGAAAAGCCGTAGTAGTACATCGAGCGCACGTCGAAATAGCTCCGTGCGCCGGCGCCGCTCAGATACAGTTGCGACACCGCTTCGGCCACCACTCCGCTTTGGAATGGATCGAACTTTCCCGCGATCTGCTTGAATTGGTAGTCGTAGACGAACTGACTATCGGTCGCGAGAAAGCCGGTCCATCCCCAGACCCATTTGTCAGTTATCGCGAACTGTCCGGCGGTTTGGATAGCGCCACGAAACGTGTTCGCGGTCGGGCTATCCGGTCCGTCGCGGCCGACAAAATAACCAGGGTCCGCCTGGAAAATGCCGGCAGCTTTGATCGAGTAAGAGCCATTTAGAAGACGTTCGCGGTATTGGCCCTGCAATAGGGCGCCTTGTTTCGTCGACAACAGAGTGGCTACAGTGAGATCGCGGTTGGGCGCGATCGCCCAGAAATAAGACGGCTCGACAGCGTAGCCGTACTGCGAAGTCTCGGAGATGCCTGGAAACAGAAATCCGCTCTTGCGCTTCACGGTCGGATCTGGCGTCGACATGAACGGCACATAAGCGAGCGGTACGCCGAAAAATTCGATACGGGCATCTTCGAAGTAGAGCATCTTCTCGCCCTCATCATGGATGATGCGGGCGGCTTGCACCTGCCACAGCGGCGGCTTTTTCGGATTGTCCTTGCACGGTTCACAGGCCGTGTAGACGCCGTTCTGCAGGACAGTGTAATTTCCCTTCGCGCGATCGGCGCGAGCGGCGGCAAAGCGCGTGTCGTCGGGGGTTTCCAGCCGCAGCGAATCAACAAATCCATCGCGGTAATCGTCGGTGAGATCGATCAGTTGGCCGTAGGTTATCTTGCCGTCGGGCTCGGTTAGTCTGACATTGCCTTCCGCGCGCAATCGCTTGGTCTTTTGGTCGTAGATGACTTGGTCGGCCTCGATGGTGGCGCCGCCGTAATAGATCTGCACGTTGCCGACCGCGGCGACGGTGTTGTTGGTGTAATCATACCTGATCTCGGTGGCCTGCACGAGCATGGGCGCGTTCGTTTGCACCGTCGCCGGCTTTTTCGGCAACGGTGGCCGCGGCGGGAACCGCATGAGATTGCCCGCCTGTTGGGACATCGCGCGATCGACTTCTTGCGCCGGGACTTGGCCGGGCGCCAGAACCTCTTGCGCCCGGGCTTGGCCGGGCGCCAGAACGAAAGCAAGAACGAATGCCAACAGCGCGGCAAGCGCCGTTACACCCACTCGAACGCTACTCTTGCGGCCGGGACAGATGGGGCCACGCGAACTCGCCACTAACCGTCCTCCTGGTACAACAGCGCGACGAATCCGGTCAGGCCACCGATCACCACCGGAATCCACGCCGCGGCGATCGGCGACATCAGTTCCGATTTGCTCATGTCCTCGGTGATCTTCGACAGCACGAACACGAGGAAGCCGGCAGTGATGCCGCTCAAAACCATCTTTTGCACGCCGCCGAAGCGGAAGAATCGCAAGCTCACCGATGCCGCCAGCAAGACCATGGCGGCGAGAAGGAAAGGCCGCGCCAAAAGCTGTTGATATTGCAGCCGGTATCCTGCGGCCTGAAGTCCCGCCCGGTCCGCCATCGCGATGTATGAGGGGAGCTGCCAGAACGGCACGGTCTCCGGTGTCGCAAAGCTCTCCCGTACCTGTTCGAGCGTGAGATTGGTGCTGACGCGATATGTCGCCTCGACGTCCGGTGCTTTGCCGCTCGCATAGACACGGGCGTCTTCGAGCTGCCAAAAGCCATGCTCCAGCGTGGCGTTCTTGGCTTCGATCCGCTCATTGAAATGGCCGGAACTGTCAAAGGTATAGATGCTGACGCCGCCGAGCACCGCACCCTGCTCACGGCTTGAATTGGCGTTGATGATGGCGGCGCCGTCGGCGCTCTTCTGCCGTACCCAAAATCCGCTCGTGCTCTCCTGCAGCGCCGAGAGGTTCTCTCCCAACATGTCGGCTTCGAGGCGCTTGGATCGCTCGTGCAGCAGGGCGGAGATTGGATTGTAAACGGTGGTGGCAACAGTGCCGAACAGGAACGCTCCGATCATGGCCGGCGCCACGAATTGCCAGGCAGAAACCCCGGCCGCGCGCGCCACCACGAGTTCTAAGCGGCGCGACAGCGCCAGATAGCAGGACATCGCGCCGACCAGTACCGAAAACGGCATGATGCGCTCGGTGAGCTGGGGAACGCGGAACATCGAAATCTTGGCGAGCAACCAAGCCGTGGCGTTGGGCCACTCGGCGCCGCGACGCATCAGCTCGACGTAATCGATCATCGCGGCCAGCGCGACCACGCCAACGAAGGACCCCACAACTGAAGTGAGAAATCGCATTCCGAAATAACGCGAGAGCGTTCCAGTGACCATTGGTCGCTCCCTTTAGCTCGTTGCCACGGAGATGCGCTCACTTATCGCAGTCGCGAACTTTGCGACCGCAGCGGCGGGCTCGAGCGCGTGGCCGCGCGAAATCTGCCAGAGTCCGGCGGCGATCACGCCGAACAGCGCGACATACTGAACCGCCAAAACGCTCGGCACGCGGACGCCGACGATAACGCTGACAAACCCGCAGAGGCGCAGGAGCGCCACCGAGCCGATCATGCCCAGAAGTGCCAACGTTCGACTTTGCCGCGTGGTCTGGGGTGGACCGAGGAAAGCAAAGGCGAGGATGACGAAGGCGAATGGATAGATCGGTGTCGCTAGCCGATCGTGCAGCTCCGATCGGTATTGATCCGGCTGCGCCTTATAGAGCGCATCGTCTGGCCGCGGCCACAACAGGTCCCAAATGTATTGCTCGCGCACAGTGTAGACGACGTTTTGCGTACCGCCGGTAAATTGCGACAGGTCGAAAGGGTAGCGGTCGAAAGTCACGATGCGCGGATCACGCTGGCCGGCCTCAAGCCGTTGGATGCTGCCGCCTTCGAGAACGAGGAACGAAGCCGTGTCGGTCTTCACGATCTCGCCCTGCTCGGCGAGATAGGTCGAATGCTCGTTGGGGTCACGGCGGTCGTCGACGAAGATGCCGACCAAGAGACCGTTCTGCCGTCGATCTGCGATATGGAACGTGAGATTGCCGCCCACCGTGGTGAAGCGGCCGGGCTGGACGATATTGGTGAGGATGTCGGCGCGCACATGCGCGCCCCAGTCGCGCAGTTCACGCAAGCTGCGCGGCGATACGTAAGCGGCGATGACCGCGACCAACAGCGAAACGACGACGGCTGCGGCGAGGAAAGGCCGCAACAACCGCCACGGTGAGACACCGGCCGCGTTCATCACGATGATCTCGGAATCCGAACTTAGCTTGTTGAGGACATGCGCCGCGGACATGACAAGTGCGATCGGCGCGATCATCATGACCAAGAGCGGAATGATCATTCCGGTAATGCCGACAAACACCAGGAGCGTTTGCCGCTGGCTGGTGATCAGGTCGAAATCGCGCATCGCCTGCGTGAACCAGATCACGACCGTCAAGCTGACAAGGGTGATCAGGAACGCGCCCAGCGTGGAGCGAAACATATACCGGCCGATCGACCCCATCGGACTCAACATCCCCACAAACGGCTTACCCGCAAGCCGCATCGGCCCCCCGAGGCCGCCGCGCCTCAAGAGCCTATCCCCAACGCCGGTATTTCATGCTTTCACAAAGTGGCCTAGCCAAGGCAAAGCTATTGAACATGCACACTAAAGCGTTAATACGGCCGTTTGATAAAGGCCGGCCAAAGCGGGCCTCATTCAAGCCTGAATTGCCCGCTTTGCACGAGGCGGCCGTCCAGTTCATAACTTGGCTGACGGTGCCGACCGCTTAGACCCTGGCTGTAAAGGACGGATTCATGCCCGCCGCACTCAAATTCGGCTTCACGCCATTTGCGCGACCGCGCGGCGTTCTCGTTGTGTTCTGCGAGGATAATTTGAAATTGGGCGCAGCCACCCAGCGCGCGCTTGCCCCGATCGGGGATCTTCTGCGTCGTGCCGCTGCCGCGGACCGTTTTACGGGGAAGTCGGGGTCAAGTCTCGACATTGTGGCGCCTGGCGGGCTCAATCTGCCACGGCTGATTGTGGTCGGTATCGGCAAGGAAGGTGAGCTGACACCTCGCGATATCGTCAAACTTGGCGGTATTGCGCTAGGCAAGGTGCCGGCCGCGACGGCCAATGCAACGATCTTCGCGGAATTCGCTTCGGGTCCGCTCAAGGCCACACAAATCGCTGATCTGGCGCTTGGCGCGCGGCTGCGTTCCTACACGTTCGACCTCTACAAGACCAAGCGGAAGGACGGAGACGAGCGGCCGAGCAAGGCCGAGGTCGATTTCGCTTGTGCCAATCCGGCGGCAGCCGAGAAAGCCTGGGCACGTGCCGCGGCGATCGCCGACGGCGTCGTGCTGGCGCGTGATCTCGTCAATGAACCGGCAAACGTACTCTATCCCGGCGAGTTCGCTCGCCGCGCGTCGGGGCTGACCAAGCTCGGAATCGGCGTCGAGGTGCTCGACGTCGCGGCGATGAAAAAGCTCGGCATGGGCGCGCTCCTCGGCGTTGGGCAGGGCTCCGCGCATGAATCCAAGCTCGTCGTCATGCGCTGGAGCGGCGGCAAGCGCGGAACCGATCCGGTCGCGTTCATCGGCAAGGGCGTGTGCTTCGATTCCGGGGGTATTTCGATCAAGCCGGCGGCCGGCATGGAGGACATGAAGGGCGACATGGCGGGTGCCGCTTGCGTCGTCGGCCTGATGCGAGCGCTCGCCGTACGCAAGGCCAAGGTCAATGCCGTCGGCGCCATCGGGCTCGTCGAGAATATGTTGGACGGCAAGGCCCAGCGGCCGGGCGACATCGTCACGACCATGTCGGGCCAAACCATCGAGATCATCAATACCGATGCCGAAGGCCGCCTCGTGCTCGCCGATGTACTGCACTACATCAACAAACGCTTCAAACCGAAATTCATGATCAACCTGGCGACACTCACGGGTGCTATCATCGTGGCGCTGGGGCAGGAATATGCCGGCATGTTCTCGAATGACGACAAGCTTGCGGAGCGGTTGTCGAAAGCGGGCGAGGCTACCGGGGAGCGGGTGTGGCGCATGCCGCTCGGTGCCGAATACGACAAAATGATCGACTCGAAATTCGCAGATATGAAAAACACCGGTGGCCGCTGGGGCGGAGCGATCACCGCGGCGCAATTGCTGCAGCGCTTCGTGAATAAGACGCCCTGGGCGCATCTCGACATTGCAGGCACGGCGATGGGCTCGCCGCAGACCGATATCAACAAGAGCTGGGCCTCCGGTTGGGGCGTGCGGCTCCTTGAACGGCTGGTTGAGGATTATTACGAGCGGTGACGAAGGTCCGCGGCAACGGCGACGAATGACCGAGATCCTATTCTATCACCTCAAGGGTCAGACGCCGGAGCAGGTCTTGCCGGCGCTACTGGCGAAATCGCTCGAGCGTGGCTGGCGCGTGGTGGTGCAGGCCTCTTCGGATGAACGTGTCGAGGCGCTCGACGCCCATTTATGGACCTGGCGGGATGACGCCTTTCTTCCGCACGGGACCTGGCGCGATGCAGAGGCCGCGGGGCAGCCGATTGTGCTGACTTCCAACGATGAAAATCCGAACGGCGCGACGGTCCGTTTCCTCGTCGATGGCGCGAAACTATCGGGCGACGCCAGTGGCTATGAACGTATCGTCCTCTTGTTTAACGGGGACGACCAGGACGCGGTCGACGTCGCGCGGGCGCGCTGGAGCGAGGCCAAAGCCGCCGGTATTGAGGTCACCTATTGGCAGCTGGATCAGCAGGGCCGTTGGCAGCGCCAGCGGTGAGCCGGCCACGCTTATAAATTGATCCAAGAAACTATTTTAAATCACTGATATAAAATAGATTTTATACTCTTAATCATACGGCCGTCGCGTCGCTTCAAACAAGCCTTTTCAGCACTATATTTTTTGCGCTGGTGGCAGATTGGATGCTATAGTTAGTTCCATGAACAAAAGTTCAGTCAAAAAGAAGCGGCCCGCCAAAGCGAGCCGGAGTGCATCGGTTCGCAAGTCGCCTGCGCGTGGCGCGGCGGTGCGTAAAACCGCGTCGCGGCGGCCGGCCAGAAAGCCTGAACCGGTCAGCGCTCCCCAGATTGCTGCGGTGCAGGCGACCACGGTCACGGTCACGGTCGCGCAAGTGACGGCATTGTCCCCCGCCCTGCGGACGCACAGATTCCGGGTCGGTCAGACGGTTTCCTATACATCGAGTCCGATCAGCCGTCCCGGCGCGAGCGGCAGTTACCAAGTGGTACGGCTATTGCCGTCGGACGGTGACGATTATCAGTATCGCATCAAGAATCCGGGCGAGGCGTTCGAGCGCGTTGCCAAGGAAAGCCAGCTCGAACTTGAGCACTGAACGATACGTTTAGGCGGCTGGCGTGCGCGCCGCCGCTGCGCCATACTTCGCGGCTTCGGCGGTCGATTTGTTATCTCGCATCGGAGTGGGTTGATGTCCGGCGTTGATCCCGACATCGGAAGCTCGGCACTGCGCCTGTGGGTCGCGGCGGGATCGGCGGCGGCGCTGGTCTTCATTTGCGCCCTGGCGTTCGACTGGACGCGAACCAGAACCGTGGCGCGCGTCAGCGTGGTGGTTCTCGGCGCGGTGCTTGGCGCAACGCTGGCCTGGGCGTTTCTCGACGCTGCGAGCATTCGCGACCAGAGCGCCGAGCGCCGCTCGCTCGAAATGCGCGCGGCGGAACTCGCCGCGCAGACGCTCGCCCCTGGTTCGTCGCTTGCCTGCCTTGATGCGTTGGCCGGCGAGAATGTCGAGGTGGCGTGCGAAAAGACGCTGTTTGCTGCGCCCGCGACCGTGGCGACCGCCACTTCTTATATCGCGGCGCGGCTCGCACTGCTCGCCGACATCGTTGCCTATACTGCTCGCGGCGGGACGAATATCGAGAGCATCTTGCTGCCGCTGCGCCATGCGCTCGAAGCCGACCGGTTTGGTTTTGTTGCGCATACGCTCGCGCTGCGCGACGGCTGCAGCAGCGGAAATTGCAAAGCGCTTGCGCTGTTGCACGATCCAAGCCGCGTTCGCGCCAATTTGAGTGGGCAGACTCTCGATCGTTATCTCGATCGCTATATTACCGCGTGGGCTCAGGCGCCCGATATGCCGGTAGCGGATGCGACGTCAACTCTGCCATCCGCGCCGGGCCAGCCAGGCGGGCCGAACCCGCACAAGGTTGTGGTCGACATCGATTTTCCGACCGCAGCATCGATCCCGCCGATCAGCATCATGAATCCCGAGCCCAAGGTGCCGACCACAGCAACGGCTGCAGCTGCGGCGTCCGCTCCGGCCGCCGAGCCGAGTGCGCGGGCGGCAGCTGCAGCGCCGGCGCGGCGAGCGCACAAGCAAGCGGCCGACGCGCCCGCCCAGGCGGTTGCTGCAGCCCCTGCGGCTGCGACGGCGCCCGTCGATCCGGTCTGGGCGCCGGGAACCGCGCAGCCCGCGCCGCAGGCTGCTGCTCCGGTCCAGCTCAATCCATTCCAGGCACAGCCGGAAGCGAGCGCCGGTGGCCCGGCGCGCGCGCAATGAGTTGAACGCGGTCCCCGCCTCGCCAGATGTTTAGTTCCGTCCTCATTGCCAACCGCGGCGAAATCGCCTGTCGCATCGCGCGCACTGCGAAGCGTCTCGGCATGCGCGCGATCGGCGTTTATTCGGCGGCGGACGCGAGCGCGCTGCATGTGCGCTGCTGTGACGAGGCCCATTTTATTGGTGCGGCCGCGCCGCGCGAGAGCTATCTTTCGATTGAACGGCTGATCGAGGCGGCAAAAAAATCCGGCGCCGAATGCGTTCACCCGGGCTACGGATTCCTCTCGGAAAATGCCGACTTTGCCGAAGCCTGCGCGCAAGCGGGAATCGTCTTTGTCGGGCCGCCGGCTGCGGCCATGCGGACAATGGGGCTGAAGGACAGCGCCAAGGCACTGATGGAAAAAACGCGCGTGCCGATCGTCCCCGGCTATCACGGCGAACGACAGGACACCAAGTTTCTCAGGGAGAAGGCCTACGAAATCGGTTACCCAGTGCTGATCAAGCCGGCGGCCGGCGGCGGCGGTCGCGGTATGCGTCGCATCGACAAGCACGCCGACTTCGAAGCCGCGCTCCAAGGCGCGATCCGCGAGAGCCAATCGTCGTTTGGCTCAAGCCGCGTCCTGATCGAGAAATATGTTGCCTCCCCGCGGCACATCGAGGTTCAGATCTTGGCCGACAATCATGGCAATACGCTTCACCTTGGCGAGCGCGACTGTTCGCTGCAGCGGCGTCATCAGAAGGTGATCGAGGAAGCGCCGGCGCCCGGCATGACGCCCGAGCTGCGCGGCCAAATCGGTGCCGCCGCGGTCGTGGCGGCAAAAGCGGTCGGCTATCGTGGTGCCGGCACGGTCGAGTTTGTAGCCGACGGCACGCAGGGACTACGTGCCGAAGCTTTCTGGTTCATCGAGATGAATACAAGGCTCCAGGTTGAGCATCCGGTGACCGAAGCGGTTACCGGTCTCGATCTTGTCGAATGGCAATTCCGCGTCGCCGCGGGCGAAAAACTGCCACTAACGCAAGAGCAAATCACGATCGATGGTCACGCCGTCGAAGCTCGCGTCTACGCCGAGGACCCAGACCACGGCTTCCTGCCGTCGACCGGCAAAATCGTGGCGTTGGAATTACCCGACGATATTCGCGTCGACAGCGGCGTCGACGCGGGCGGTGAAGTCACGCCGTTTTACGATGCGATGATCGCTAAGCTGATTGCGCACGCACCGACGCGGCGGGAGGCACTTGATCGACTTGCACGGGCGCTTGACCGCACGCTGATCGCGGGTCCGCGCAGCAATGTCGCGTTCCTCGGCAATCTGTGCCGAGCCGAGGCGTTCCGGCAGGGCTTGATCGATACCGGCTTCATCGATCGAAGCCTCGCGATGCTCGGCGCTGTGCCACAAAAGCGCGACTTGGCCGCGGCAGCCCTCGGGATTGCCCATTTGCTCGCTGCCCCGAGCGTGAACGATACCGCACCGCTCGACGATGACGCGCTCGACTCTACTTCACCTTGGGCGGCCCGCGACGGCTTCCAGCTGGGCGGCGTGCGTTCGATCGCCGTGCCGATCCTTGTCGACGGTGAGGAAGAGAGCGCTACCGTCAGCTATGGCAAGGACGGCCCGCGCGTCGCCATCGACAATGTCGAGCCTGCAGCCGACGGGAAGGTGTTTCCGGCTGGACCGGTGGCCGAAGGCGTTTACGTGTTGCGGCGCGGCCGCCAAACGCGCGTCCAACTCAAGAATGTTGCCGTGGCGGCCGCGGAAGCGGGCAGCAGTGACGGCGTCGTCAAAGCGCCGATGCACGGCCGGGTCTTGGAACTTCTCGCCAATGTCGGCGACGCCGTTTCGCCGGGTCAGCGCCTCGCCGTCATCGAGGCGATGAAGATGGAGCACACGCTGCGCGCGCCGTTCGCGGGTGTCGTGATGCAAGTTCCTGTGGGCATCGGTGTCCAAGTTGTGGAGGGCGCGCCAATCATGGTGCTCGAGCCGGCGAAAGATCCGATAAAGTAAGACTATGGCCCTTCATCTCATCAAACTCTGTGTCGGCTGTGACTCGGTTCGCGAACTTGAGGACTGGATCAAGCAAAAGCTCAAACAGAAACGCAAAAACGGCGAAAAGCCTGAGCGTATCCACACCACGCGCATGGTGCCGAAACGCAAGGCGGAGCTCCTCGACGGCGGCTCGCTCTATTGGGTGATCAAGGGCGAGATCGCCTGCCGGGAGCGTATCTGCGACGTGCGGCCTTTCGTCGATAAAGCCGGGATCGGACGCTGCGCACTGGTGCTCGATCCGAAGGTGATTCTGGTCGAGCCACGACCCTATCGCGCCTTTCAGGGCTGGCGCTATCTCGCCGCCAACGACGCGCCGCGCGACCTCGATAAAGTTGTCAAAGGCGCTGCCGCCATGCCGGAGACGCTGCGGCGGGAGCTGCGCGAGCTCGGCCTGATGTGAGCCGCCCCTGCGCTTGGCGGCCCCGCGCATGGCGCTTGTCCTGTCGATCACGTAAACTCCCTGGCGAACAGGCTTTTGTCGTGGAGCAAGAACAATGATCATCGAAAGCGAGAAGGACGTTACCCCGGTGGTACTCAGCGAGTACGAGCGCGTCAAAAATCCGCGCTTGCGCGAGATCACCGCCGCCTTCATTCGCCATCTGCACGATTTCGCCCGTGAGGTCAGGCTGACCGAAGAGGAGTTTCAGGCCGCCATGGGTTACATCGTCGCGCTGGGCAAGCACACCAACGAGACCCACAACGAAGCTGTGCTGATGTCCGGCTCGCTCGGTTTCTCGACGCTGATCTGTCTTCTCAACAACGGCAATCGCGGTCAGACCGAAACCGACGCCAACTTGTTGGGCCCGTTCTGGCGCCTGGATTCGCCGCGCACCATGAACGGCGATTCGATCGTGCGTTCGCCGACGCCGGGTGCCGTCTTGTTCGTCGATGCGTTGTTCCACGACGTCCATGGCAAGCCGATCGCGGGGGCGGAGGTCGATGTCTGGCATTCCTCCACTGAGGGATTCTACGAGAACCAGGATCCGGTCCAGGCCGACATGAATCTCCGCGGCAAGTTCATCACCGACGCGGACGGGCACGTCAATTTCCGCAGCATAAAGCCGGCCGGTTATCCGATCCCGATCGACGGTCCGGTCGGCGAACTTCTGCGCGCCGCCGGACGGCACAATATGCGCCCCGCGCATCTGCATTTTCTCGCCTATAAGCCGAGCTTCAAGACGTTGATCTCGCAAGTTTACGATCCGGACGATAAGCACATCAATAACGATGTGCAGTTCGGCGTCACGCGTCACCTGATCGGCGGTTACGTGCGCCACGATGAGCCCTGCGCGAGCGCCGCGGACGTCAAGGCGCCGTGGTATTCGCTCAAACACACCTTCGTCATGGAAAGTGGCACCGCGCGTTTGCCGAAGCCGCCGATCACGGGAAAGGCGCAAGGCGAACGGCCGCAAATCCCGCATCTCGAACCGACCTGACTTTTCTCCCTCCCCCACAAGGGGGAGGCGACAACAAACAAAACGGGAGGAATAAACATGCAACGTAGAACGCTGCTCAAAGGGATGGCTGCGACCGCAGCGGGCGGAGTTCTGTCCCGCCCGGCCATTGCCGTCGACACCACGCTCAAGGTCGGCTGCAGTCTGCCGTTAACGGGAGCCGGTTTCACCGCCGTGGGACGCGAGCTGACCGGCGCGCTCAAAGTCTACATGCAGCAGCACGGCGACACGGTGGCGGGCCGCAAAATCGAGCTCATCATCCGCGACGACGCTGGCGTCGGGGATAATGCTCGCCGCCTGGTGCAGGAAATGATCGTCAATGAGCAGGTCGACATCGTCGGCGTCGGCGTCACGCCGTGCGCCTTAGCAATCGCGCAGCTTGTGACCGAGGCCAAGAAGGCGACCGTCGTCATGAGTTCAGGCGCTTCGATCACCACCACGAAATCCCCATACTTCGCGCGCGCCGGTTTCATCATCGCGCCGCAGGCCTGGACCATGGCCGAGTGGGCGATCAAGAACGGTTCTAAGCGCGTCGTTACGCTGGTCAACGACTGGGCGCCGGGCGTGGAGGCGGAGAACGCGTTCAAGACGCGCTTCGTGCAAGTCGGCGGCGAGGTCATCGAGTCGCTCCGCGTCCCACTCGCCAGTCCCGACTTCGCGCCATCCCTGCAGCGCATCGCCGATCTCAAGCCCGACACCGCCTTCATCTACTTTCCAGGTCCGCTCGCGCCGGTTTTCACTCGGCAATTCGCCGAGAAAGGCCTTGGCCAATCCGGCATCAAGATCATTGGCCCCGGCGACCTCTGCGACGACGACAGCCTCAACAATGCCGGCGATCAGATGATCGGGCTGGTCACCGCCGGGCCCTATTCCGCGGCGCATGACTCCGCGCTCAACAAGACTTACGTCGCCGACTTCCTGAAAACCGCCGGTGAGCGTCCTGATTTTGCCTCGCTCGGCGCTTACGACGGCCTGCACCTCGTCTACGAGGCGCTCAAAAAGACCGGTGGCGATGCCGACGGCGAAAAGCTGGTTGCCGCCATGAAAGGCATGGCTTGGGAAAGCCCGCGCGGTCCGGTTTCGCTCGATGCCGACACCCGCGACATCGTCAGTAACATCTACATCCGCAAAGTCGAAAAGATCGACGGCCAGCTTTGGGCCAAGGAGTTCGAGACCTTTGCGAATGTGAAAGACCCGATGAAGGTCGCGGCGAAGTAGGCTGGCACGGAGACCGCCCGCGGCCTCAATTGGTGGCGTTCTTCGCCGGAGCCGACTGCACTATGTTCTGAAAACTCACCGCCATCTGCCACATGCCGTCGCGTTTCACCCAGATGCGACTGACATGGTAGGGTTTGCCGATATCCGGCTGATGCTCCGCGATCATGACGATCGCATCGCCAAAATCATACATAGTGGCCGACGTCAGTGGCGCCGGCGAGGCGCCGCCGCGGTTAACTGCAGCGATGCGTGCGGCTTTGTCCTGTACCCGGGTATTATTGACCACGAAGAACTCGTCGGCCGCGTGCGGCGCCCAGGCGGCGCCCTTGCCGAGGCTTACCGCCGTCTCCAGCTCTTGCCAGGATCGGATCAGGCCACGCTCGGCGGCGTTGCGCGGTTTATAGGGCAGAGTCTTGCAGGGATTTTCGCATTTCGCGGCGGCCGGCGCTGCGGGCGCCGTAGCGGAAGGCGGCGGATTTGCGGTGACCTCGTGATAGACTAAAGCGCGCCAGCTATGTCCGCGCTTCACGAAGATGCGCAAAGCGTAGGCGTTGTCGCGATTGGATCTGACCATGGCGACGCGGCCGTAGAAAAACACCTTGGCCGCGGCCTCCCGCTGATCTGTGACCGGAGGCAATACCCGGCGTAGATCAGCCCGGTTGTAGGTCTTGCCGTCGGAATCGGTCCAGCTGAATTGGGTATCGGTGAGCCGGCCGACCGCGCGCACGTCATTGCTGGTGATCGCGGCCAGCAGCGCTTGATCGACGGTGCGTATCGCCTGCTCATTGTCCGTCGCGGCCAATGCGTCCCCGCAAAGCGCCGCCAGCGCCAGGACGACCATCGCAAATAGCGTGCGCATCTGCGTTCTCCTCCCACTTGAAAATCCGGTTGAGATGTTTTTCCGTATTAGACAGCGTAGGTCGATTGCGTAACCGCGCCCTATCGTCCGCGCAAGTACCGATACGTTGCTCTAACGTCATGCGGTAACCAATCAGCATAGCGCGGAATATCAGCGTATTGTGGCAGCTTCACTTCGCGCACGGCGGCTTCCTCCGAAACGCCGGACTTGATCGCTGAATCGACCGCGCTCCGTAACGCCACCAGCATGTCGCGGAAGCGGGCGACTTGCGCGAGATCGGTCGGCATTCCGTGGCCGGGAATGACGATCGAAATGTCGAGCGTCAGCACGCGGGCGAGGCGATCGATCAGGCCCGAGAGATCGCAATCGCCGAGCCAGGGAAATCGCCCGTGAAACAATAAATCGCCGAGAAAAATAACCTTGCTCTTTGCCAGCGAGACGACGATGTCGCCATCGCAATGCGCTGGGCCCCAATAGTCCAAATGCATCATGTCGTCTGGCAGATGGAAAGTGAAATGGTCGGCAAAGGTCTCGGTCGGCGATGCGATCGTTATCGTGTCGTAATCCGGCAGACCGATGCGGCTGCGAAACCAAGCCTGTGCCGGATCGTGCTGGGGCACGAGATCGAACAAGTTCTGCCCGAACAGCATTTTAATTTTGGTGGCGTAGTCCGAAATCGTCCAATAGGCGCCGGTCTTCGCGCCGAGATTGGCGTGCATTGCGTCGAGCGTTTTGTCGTGCGCCAGGATCGGCACGTCCGCGAACGCGATGTTGCCGGCGGTGTGGTCGAGGTGGCAATGGGTATTGATCAGCCTGCAGACGGGCTTGCCGGTCTCGGCTTCGATCGCGGCGCGAAACTTGTGCGCCAGGCGCGGATACTGCTGGGCGTCGATCGCGATGATCCCGTGCGGGGTAACGACGGCCCCGGCGTTGGAGTCGCCGCCTGAGCCGATCCAAGCATAGACATCCCTGGCTACGGTTAGGAGCTGCGGTTTCACGGCATGTCACTCGCTTTTTTGGGAGTCGCGCGTGTCATAGGCGCTAGACCGCGACATTGTCGATCAGCCGGGTCGTGCCGATGCGAGCCGCGACCAAGAGCCTGATCGGTTCGCCCTTGATTGACTCCAACGGTGCCAGCGTCTCGGCATTCCGCGCTTCAAGATAATCGAGCACAAAACCGGCGTCGACGATCGCCTCCCGGCCCTGCCTGAGCGCGCCTGCGCTCGGCTTTCCGGCCGCAATCGCGCCGGCACATTCCCTGAGCACGCGATAAAGCGCAGGTGCCGCCTCACGCTCGCCCGGCGAGAGATAAGCGTTGCGCGACGACAGTGCCAAGCCGTCCTTTTCGCGCACGGTCGGGGCGCCGACGATGCGGGTTCTCAATCCGAGATCGCAGGCGAGCTGGGTCACCACTTTGAGCTGCTGGTAGTCTTTTTCCCCGAACATCGCGATGTCCGGCTCGCATTGGATCAAAAGCTTCGCGACCACGGTCGCGACGCCTGCGAAAAAATGCGGCCGGAAAGTATCTTCGAGCCCGGCTTTGGCCGGTCCGCCCGGCACGATCTGGGTGGCGAAGCCCGACGGATACATGGTCGTCACGGCGGGAGCCCAAACCAGATCGATGTTCAGCTTACGCAGCGCCTCAAGATCGGCGGCGAAGGTCCGCGGATAGGTGCCGAGGTCTTCGTTGGCTGCAAACTGGGTCGGATTGACGAAGATCGATACGATGACCCGATCGGCGCGACGCTTCGCGATTCTGACGAGCGAGAGATGGCCGTCGTGCAATGCGCCCATGGTCGGCACCAGCGCGATGGTCTCACGCCGGCCATGAAAATCCGCAATCGCGCGTTCGAGCGCGGGCAATGTGCGCAAGGTATGTAGAATGACATTCGGGTGACGTCTGAGGCGACCCATCGATTTTTGGCGTTTGGTGTTCATTTGAGTTGCGCCGCGAGCACACCCGGTGCGTTTCGTCGATGCACCTCGTGGTTAATGATTAACTTATCGCGTTTGATGCTGTATCTTGACCACAGGCGTTGCAGCCCGGAGAGATGATCGCAACGCAGGGGTTGCGTCTCCCATGTTGATGCAAGCGGATGTCGGCAGGCCATTCTCGGCGCATGTCATCGTCCTTGGTAACGAAAAAGGCGGCTCGGGCAAGTCGACGACGGCCATGCATGTGGCCGTGGCCCTCATGCAGGCCGGCCAGCGCGTCGCCACGATCGACCTCGATTCCCGCCAGAAAAGCTTCACCCACTATATCGACAACCGCCGTATCTGGGCCGAACGTGCTGGCATCAAGCTGCAAATCCCTCAACATTATTGCGTTGCCCGCGGCTTCGGTGTGCGGCTCGATGAAATCGAGGCACAGGAATTCGCCGCTTTTGCCGAAGCGGTGAGCACGGTCGAGCAAAGCCACGACTTTATTGTCATTGATACCCCCGGGTCCGATTCATACCTGATGCGGCTTGCGCATTCGATGGCGGACACGCTGATTACGCCGTTGAACGACAGCTTTGTCGATTTCGACGTGCTCGGCAGGATCGATCAAACCACATTCGAGGTCGCGGGCGTCAGCCACTACGCCGAAATGGTCCGCGAGGCGCGCCGGCAGCGCCGCCTGGTCGACGGCGGCCTCACCGACTGGATCGTGGTGCGCAACCGACTCTCGACCTTGGGTTCGCGCAATCGGCGGCTAGTCGGGGAGGGGGTCGAGGGACTTGCCAAGCAGCTCGGCTTTCGGCCGATCAACGGCTTCGCCGAGCGGGTGGTCTACCGCGAGTTCTTCCCGCGCGGCCTCACCGCGCTCGACGATTTGACCGAGGATACGCTCGGCTTGCGCCCCAATACCTCGCACGTGACGGCCCGCGACGAGGTGAAGGCCCTGATCGATGCGCTCCGCCTGCCGATCGACGAACGGGGCAAACGTCGCGCCGCGGCGCGCGCCGAATGGATCCAGGCTTCCGGAAAACCGCTCGAAACCCACGATCTGCTCGCCGATTGAGGCCGTTGCGCGTAATATCCTGGCACTGCGCGGCCGTCTTAGCCTCATTCTGTAAGCGATGGGAGCAACACGTCATGGCGGTAAATGAACTGGCTATCACTGCACCGCGTATCACATCTTTCGCGCCGCAATTATTGGTGGACGACCTTGATCGGGCGATAAAGTTTTACCGTGACGTTCTAGGCTTCTCATTCGGTCCGACCTGGGGTGGATTTTATGCCATCGGCGAACGGGACGGTTTTGCGATCCACTTGAAGTGCTCGCCCAAAACGATCGAGGATCGCGCGCATCGGCGGCAGCGCGAGCATTTGGACATTTATGCCGGCGTTATCGGCGTGCAGGCTTTGTACGATGAGTGCAGAGCAAAAGGCGCGATAATTCTCAAGCCGCTCGCTCCCACCGCATGGGGAACCAGTGATTTCTATATCGAGGATCCCGAGGGATATATTATCGCCATTGGAGAGAACGACAATCCAAGCTGAGAGCTCCCTCGTTCCGCCGGCCATTGCGCGCGCCGCCGGGGAGGGCCACCTTTATGGTCGAGCTTTGGCTCCAAGGTCCTCTCGATGAGCAAAGATCGGTCCGACACCGCGCCGGCGACAAGCGATCGGTCAGCCATCGCGCCAAACACGGAAAACCATTCTCCGGCGGCCTCGTCGCGCGCGGAGATCGATCGCTTTCTTGATCGCGTCAAAACCCTTAGCCCCGCTGCGGCGGCAGAGCCGGGCCAGCGCGGCCGCCTCATATTTGCGCTCGATGCGACGATGAGCCGACAGCCGACTTGGGATAGCGCGTGCAAGCTGCAGGCCGAAATGTTCCGCGAAGCCGCAGCCACGGGTGGTCTCGACATCCAACTGGTTTATTACCGCGGCCTTGCGGAGTGCCGGGCGTCACCCTGGGTCGCCGAGGCGGCGCGGCTTGGCGCGCTGATGTCACGCATCGATTGCCGCGGCGGCCAGACCCAGATCGGCAAGGTTCTCAAGCATGCGCGCCGCGAAACCGATGCCCGCAAAGTGGCGGCCTTGATCTTCATCGGCGACGCCATGGAGGAGTCGCTCGACGCTTTGTGCGCCGGCGCCGGCGAACTCGGTTTGCGCAACGTCAAGGCGTTCATGTTTCAGGAAGGCTCCGACCCGGTGTGCGAACAGGCGTTCCGCGAGATCGCGCGTCTTACCGGGGGCGCGTTTTGCCGCTTCGCGCCGGGCGCCGCCCACGAACTTGGCGAATTGCTGCGCGCGGCGGCCGCCTACGCGGCGGGCGGCATGAAGGCGCTCGCCGCTCTCAAGGCGCGGCACTCGCCCGGCGCGGTGAGCCTGATCGAGCAATTGAAATAGCCCCATTTTAAAATAGCCATGTGCCGATAAATCATGCCCGAAATCCTGCTCGGCGTTGTTGTCCTTGTTCTCGGTCTCTGGGCCGTCAACGCTTTCTCCAAGGCCGATCCGAAGCAGGCTGCGCGGCTGTTGCGCGCGTTGGGCGGTGGCGCCGCATTGCTGTTTGCCGGTTTCATGTTGTTGCGCGGGGAAATCGGCGTGGCCATACCGGCCGGAATATTCGGCCTCGGTTTGCTGGGCTGGGTCTCACTATGGCCGTCGGCGTTTGGCGCCCGCACGCAGAAAAGCGCCGGCAAAAGCTCGCGCGTCAGCACCGCTTGTCTCGAGATGGAGCTCGACCACGACAGCGGCGCCATGCACGGTCGGGTGCTCGTGGGCCGCTATGAGGGCGTAACCCTGGATGCTCTCGATCGCGCGGCGCTGCTCAACCTCTTTGCCGAGATCGACGGCGACAGCCGCGAATTACTGGCAACTTATCTTGACCGCCGGGAGCCCGGCTGGCGTGAACACGCGCAAGGTGACGCGGGTGCGGGGGGCGGGACGCGGCCGTCGCCCAGCGGCAAAATGACTGAAGAGGAAGCCTATCAGATCCTTGGCATTCAACCCGGGGCGAGCGCGCAGGACATCACTCGGGCGCACCACTCCCTCATGAAGAAACTGCATCCCGACCAAGGGGGGACGACGTATCTTGCGGCCCGCGTCAACGAGGCCAAGGACGTTCTGCTTCGACGCCATCGCTGAGGTACTCCGTACAAACCTCGCGTGGTCTCCTATCCGCCGCTGACGTCCCTGTTATTACTGAGAGCACGATCCGCTGCGAGGACCATGCTCGTCGCGCCCCGTTTTCCGGGGTCCTTAATCTTGCAGCGCCATTAGTCTTTCAGAGCCATGCATTCGAAGTCGCTGCGCTTGAGCTGTTTGCAGGCGGATTCGGCGGTCGTCTTGTCGAAGCCGGCAAAACGCGCGCGGTAGAACGCCTTATCGCCTTTTTGGATGCGCTCCGTAAACGGGTCCGCCGCAGCGAGTGTAGTGCGCACTTTGAGTTGTGCGGCGCTCAAGTGCTGCTTTGCCTCGCCTTCGTCTTCGAAGGCGCCGATTTGGATGAGCCATCCGCCATGAGCATGAACCGGGCTCGCCGGGATGCTGGCGGGTTCGATCTTGGCGGGCTGGTCCGGTTCTGCCGTGTCGGCGTATGCCGGGAGCGGCTCGGCGGCGGCACGTTCTGCCGCTGCGGGCTGGGTTGCTGCGGCTTTTGAGGCTGGCGCCGGATCGGCGGAGGCCACGACCATGCGCGGCTGATCGAGCGGCGGCGTTGTCGGCTGGGCGTGGGCTTCAACCGGAGCGACCGTCGCTTGGGGCGCGGCAGGAGGGGCCACCGCCGCCGTAGCCGGTACCAGCGCCGGCATCGGCGCGAGTGACGCCGTCTGCACCGGTGCGGTCCGGTAGGGAATGGTTCGCACTAACAGCGGCTTGATCGGATCGTTTGCAGCCGCCGCGACGCGCGGGTTAACGCTTGCAGCCGGTGCCGGGTCGGCATGCGCCGGAACCGGCGCCGATGTCATGGGAGCTGAGGTCATGGCAGCCGAAGTCATGGCAGCCGACGTCATGGCAGCCTTGCCGAACGCGACCTGCTGCACCTCTTCGTGATGCTCAGAGCCTTCGGCAAGGAGCGGCGCGGTGCGATGGAGCGTGGCTTCTTTGATGTGCTCGTTGATCAATTCTCGCATATGGGCGTCGCGTTCGGAGGCCGAAGGGCCGCCCATCACGACGCCGACAAGGTAGCGGCCGTCACGGTGCAGGGAGGTCAAGAGATTGAAGCCGGATGCGCGCGTGAATCCGGTCTTGATGCCGTCGACGCCGTCGACTGCGCCGAGCAGATGATTGTGACCGTGGATCGTTGTCCCGCGAAAGACGAAGGAAACCGTCGAGAAGTACTTGTAATAACGGGGAAAGCGCTCCTGGATCGCGCGTCCGAGCAGCGCCTGGTCGCGCGCGGTGGTGACCTGGTCGTCGTCCGGCAAGCCCGACGCGTTGATGTAGGTGGTGCGGCTCATGCCCAAAGCGTGCGCCTTCTGCGTCATCAGCTTGGCGAAGGCTTGCTCGTCGCTTCCGAGATTTTCGGCGATGACGACAGCGGCGTCGTTGGCGGATTTGGTGACGATGCCCTTGATCGCATCCTCGACGGTGATGGTCTGGCCGGGCTTGAGCTCAAGCTTGGTCGGTGCTTGCTCGGAGGCGTATTCGGAGACCTTCAGCGGCGTATCGAGCTTGATCTTGCCGGCATCGAGGCGCTCGAACAGCAGATAGAGCGTCATGACTTTGGTCAGCGAAGCCGGGTGGCGTAATGCGTCGGGATTAGACGCTTGCAGGACCCCGCCGCTATTGCCATCGACCAAGATCGAGGAGCTTGGCGGCGCGTATTCTTCAGCGCGAGCGTGACGATGAACGCGCTCGACGTGCACGTAGCGCACATGGACGCGGTGATGACGCCGCGCGTCGGCCGTATCACTGGTGATTGCGAGAACCGCCGCAATCGCGGCAAGACCCCCGACGTAACTACGAAGCCCGTGGCGGGCTCCGAAACTCAGCCATGCCATTACGTACCCCGTCCCTGAACGCGCGGCTGACCCCTGGAAAGCCGTCCCTGCTTATGCCTTCGTGTCTTGTCCCCAGCGGTGAAACGGCCCGCCTTCGGCCATTCGGGCAATGAGAGAGGCATTGCCCCTGCTCCGGTCGTTACCCGGACAGCACGGTCAAGCACCTTAAGCGAACGCCGTTGCGAAACCGTTAAGTCCCCGCTGCGCTGCAATTTTGTGCAATTTGCTCCCGACCGTTGCATTTTTTGTGCACTGCACTATATATATCATCAGTGCTGCAAAAGGCCTTTTCAAGGCAGCGCGCCAAAAGGCGCTCGATCATAACCAGCGGGCCGATCGGGCCGCTCAATAGGGGACCGTCATGACCACCGAACAGATCCAGAAGTTTGGCAAAGAGAGTATTGAATCGGCGCTCTCGTCGCTTGGTACTTGGAGCAAAAGCGCACAGGCCATTGCCACCGAGGTTGTGGACTATTCGAAAAAGTCGATCGAGGGTTCCGCCGCGGCGTGGGAGCGCCTTCTAGGCGCCAAGTCGCTGGACAAGGCTATGGAAGTACAGAGCGAATACCTCAAGTCTTCCTACGAGGATTTTGTCGCCGAGGCGACAAAGCTCAGCGAGCTCTATGTCGACTTCGCCAAGGAAGCCTATAAGCCGTTCGAGGGTGTGTTAGCCAAGGTTTCGGTTATCAAGTAAAACCAGGGCGCCCGGACCTTGGTAATAAGGGTTGGGCCGAGAAGCGCTGGGCATTACGGTTTGAGAAGTGCCGCCTCGATTACGATTGCGAGCTTGGCGAGCGTTTGCTCGATCCGGCCGACCCGGAAAGCGATGTGCTCAAGCGCATAGGCTGCCCGTTTGTCGGCCGATGGCATGCTCGCGGCGTCGTAATCAGGCACGAATTCGTCTTCCATCTCACGGATGAGCCTCGCTCGGCGTACGAGGTCGACCATGGTTCTCTCCCATTACACGCGTGGTCATTAGACAGCCGAGTCGCCGGCCGGCACCAATCCGCCAGACCACTTTGTGCCGGGTGAAGCACGTCACATTCGACGCCATCGAGCGCAACATTCGCCCCGGAAACCTGGGGGCGTCGGACGCGTTTATGGATGGATGCGCCCCCACTATCGATCTGGCACGTAAATCGCACTAACTTTATGATGGTGTGTCGGAGATTCACCAGGGCGAGGGCAACCGACGCTCGGTCGCCCCCTCGTAGGTCCGGAAGTCAGACGAACCAATGCCGCCGATTGACGTAATTATGACTGTGCCACCCGTCCGCCTAGCGGACGACGATCGCAAGCGCAAAGGCGAGGGCGGACCCGGCACGGCGGTTATCACCAAGACCAAGCCGCAAACCAAGCGGCCGAACCTCTATCGGGTGCTGCTACTGAACGACGACTACACGCCGATGGAGTTCGTAGTCCACGTCCTTGAGCGCTTTTTCAATAAGGACCAAGAGGCGGCGCACCGGATCATGATGCATGTGCATCAGCATGGCATCGGCGAATGCGGGATCTTTACCTATGAGGTCGCGGAAACCAAAGTGACGCAGGTTATGGACTTTGCCCGCAAACATCAGCATCCTTTGCAGTGCATAATGGAGAAGAAGTGATTCCGGGGGGAAGTGTCCAATACAACCGATGAGACAATGAATGCCCACGTTCTCGCGCAGTCTTGAACAGTCGCTTCACCGGGCGCTGGCCCTCGCTAACGAGCGCCACCACGAATACGCGACGCTCGAACACCTCCTGCTGGCGCTGATCGAAGATCAGGATGCGGCAGCCGTGATGCGGGCGTGTAATGTCGATTTAGAGAAGCTGCGTCGCAGTCTCATCGCTTACCTTGAATCCGAGCTCGACAACCTGGTCACCGACGGGGCGGAGGACTCCAAGCCCACGGCGGGCTTCCAGCGTGTCATTCAGCGTGCCGTCATCCACGTACAGTCGTCGGGTCGCGAAGAGGTGACCGGGGCGAACGTACTGGTGGCGATATTCGCCGAGCGCGAGAGCCACGCCGCCTATTTCCTGCAAGAGCAGGACATGACGCGCTACGACGCCGTCAACTACATCAGCCACGGGATCGCGAAGCGGCCTGGGATGTCGGAAGCGCGCCCGGTGCGCGGCGCCGACGAGGACACCGACACCAAGTCCGGCGACGAGCCGAAAAAGAAGGGCGACGCGCTCGATGCCTATTGCGTCAACCTCAATAAGAAGGCGCGCGAGGGCAAGATCGATCCGTTGATCGGCCGCGAGGCCGAGATCAACCGTACTATCCAGGTGCTATGCCGCCGGCAGAAGAACAATCCATTGTTCGTCGGCGAGGCCGGCGTCGGCAAGACCGCGATTGCCGAGGGGCTGGCGCGGCGCATCGTCCATGGCGAGGTGCCCGACGTATTGCGCAACGCCACGGTGTTCGCACTCGATATGGGCACGCTTCTTGCCGGCACGCGCTATCGCGGCGACTTCGAGGAGCGGCTGAAACAGGTCATCAAGGAGCTCGAGGCCTACCCGGGCGCCATCCTGTTCATCGACGAGATCCATACCGTGATCGGGGCCGGCGCGACGTCGGGCGGCGCGATGGACGCGTCGAACTTGCTCAAACCCGCATTGGCGTCGGGTACGGTGCGCTGCGTCGGCTCCACCACCTACAAGGAGTACCGACAGTACTTCGAGAAGGACCGGGCGCTGGTGCGGCGCTTCCAGAAGATCGACGTCAATGAGCCGACGATCCCCGACGCGATCGAAATCCTCAAAGGGCTGAAACCCTATTTCGAGGATTATCACAAGCTCAAATATACCAACGAGGCAATCAAGGCGGCGGTCGAGCTGTCGGCGCGCTATATCCACGACCGCAAGCTGCCCGACAAGGCGATCGATGTGATCGACGAATCCGGCGCGGCGCAAATGCTCTTGCCGGAGGGCCGCCGCAAGCGGACCATCGGACTCAAAGAGATCGAAACCACGATCGCTACCATGGCCCGTATTCCGCCGAAGGCTGTCTCGAAAGACGACGCCGAGGTGCTGCGGAACCTGCAAGAGACGCTCAAGCGCGTGGTCTACGGCCAGGACAAGGCGATCGAAGCGCTGTCGTCCTCGATCAAGCTGGCCCGCGCCGGCTTGCGCGAGCCCGAAAAGCCGATCGGCTGCTACCTGTTCTCCGGCCCGACCGGAGTTGGCAAGACCGAGGTCGCTAAACAGCTTGCCGCCACGCTCGGCGTCGAGCTGATCCGCTTCGACATGTCGGAATACATGGAACGCCACACAATATCGCGGTTGATCGGCGCGCCGCCCGGCTATGTCGGCTTCGACCAGGGCGGGCTCCTCACCGACGGCGTCGATCAGCATCCGCATTGCGTGCTTCTGCTCGACGAAATCGAGAAAGCGCATCCCGATCTGTTCAATGTGCTGCTGCAGATCATGGATCACGGCAAGCTGACCGACCACAACGGCAAGCAGGTCGACTTCCGCAACGTGATCCTGATCATGACCACCAACGCCGGCGCCGCCGACATGGCCAAGGCCGCCTTCGGCTTTACCCGATCGAAGCGCGAGGGCGACGACACCGAGGCGATCAATCGGATGTTCGCGCCGGAATTCCGCAACCGGCTCGACGCCATCATTACCTTCGCCCATCTGTCGCCAGAGGTCATCGCGATGGTGGTCGAGAAATTCGTGTTGCAGCTCGAGGCGCAGCTTGCCGATCGCGACGTCACTATCGAGCTGACTGACGAATCCACCAAGTGGCTGATCGCCAACGGCTATGACGAACTCATGGGTGCCCGGCCGATGGCGCGGGTGATCCAGGAGCACATCAAGAAGGCGCTCGCCGACGACGTGCTGTTCGGACGTCTGAAGTCGGGCGGCCACGTCCGCGTTATCGTCGTCACCGACGAGAACGGCGCGACCAAGCTTGCCTTCGACTATCCTGACGGTCCGGTGCGGCCGCGCCCGGAAAAGCTACCGGAACCACGTCGTGCCAAAGCCAAACGTCGCTCATCGCCGCGCAAGAAGCCCGGATCGGGCGGCCCGAACGGCGATGACACGCCGCCGCGGCGCGGTACCGTGCCCAAGGTGCCGCTGGTCAAAGTCTGAGCGTAGACTTTCTGGAACGCACAGGGGGGAAGGTCATCATCCTTCCCCCCTGAACTTTTACGTGGCGCTCGGCGTCATTGGAATTTCCGCGCCGCCGCCCTTTTCCGTCGGCGCTTGGCCGCTTTTTCGCGGCAGAGCGCGCAACGGCATCCGCCGTTGGCGCGAAAGTGAAGATAATATTCCCGCCCATAGTCGATGGTAATTTCCTCGTCGGGTTCGATCCGGCGCAAGGCGACAAACACGATGCTACCGTTGCGCCCAACGGCCTTTGCGTTCGGCCGGCAACAATGATTGATATAACGTGCCAAGTTCCATCGCGGCGAACCGTCGATGGTGCAGCGGCTGTTCACGACGAACAAATATTTTGCGCCGCGCGCATCGTACCGGTCGGCTTCCTCGTTCGATAATCGGCGCCCACGATAGGTCGCAATGTAAGCGGACCGCTTGATCGGCTTTGTTGCGAATAGTCCGAGTCCAGTCGCTGACCGGCCGATGCGGAAAAAACGCGATGGCATTAGTTGCTGTTAGCCGGGGATTCGCGTGATGTCATCCGCAACCTGTTGAAAAGTGAAAGAAGGGCGTTTTATTGGTCGGAAATGGCTACGTAAGTCACTTCAGCCATTGTGCGCCAGGCTCGGCCCAAGCAGCGCACGACGGTCCTTAACGACCCCGATCGGCACACCAAGACGCTCGATGGTGGAGATGATTCGGCCATTGAGGGCGCGATCGCAATTCATGTGCGTCGGCGCGATGAAAAAATCCGCATTATTCCAGTCGCGCGTCCATTGCAGACGCTCATCGGCTACTTTCTCGAAGGGCAGCCGTTCTCCGCATACCGCGACCAAATAGCGGTGCGGGGGCCGCTTGCCGGCGGTGCGATCGCTTTGATCGAGGTAGTGTTCGAGATCGTGCACTGCCTCCGGCATGGTGTTGACCCAGTAATCGGTATCGTAGCGGCGTGACGCGCCCTCGAGGCCGCCCACCAAAGGGTTGAAGAACAGATATTCGTCGGGATGGAGGCGATAGAGCGTCGTCGCATTGGAGCCCAAGGCCAGCAGTACGATCGCCAGCCCGGTCGCCCCCGCAAGTGGCTTGAAGGCCTCGAGTCGTCGAAGCGTGCCGGTGAGCCCCAAACCGGCCAACACTGCGATCGGCGGCACAGTGAACAGAAAGTGCCGCATCCCGGTGTCGCCCGGCGCGTGCGCGACCACGTTGCAGACGAGCGGGAGGAATGCCGCGACGGCCACGACCGCAGTTTCTTTGCGCCATGCGGAGCTGGCGATCCATCCTGAAGGCTGGGGAAGCATCGCGAGGAAGAGGCCCAGGCCGGCGCCGACTAGGAGCAGCAGGGTAAGTTTGATGCCGACATAGGATGGCACGTACCAGCGCGGAACGTCGGCCATGCGGTAAACGTGACCGTCCAGGATTGTGTTGATCGGATAATGAAAGTGGCTGAAAGCCTCGATGGCGCGCAGTGGATTAAGCGGCGCTAATCCGGCCCAAGGCCATGCCGCGATCATGATGATGTAAGCAATCAAAAGCGCCGGCACGAGCGAGAGGCTGGAGCGGATTGTGAAATAAAGCGCCTGACGCCAAGAACCGCCCCGGCCGATCGGCGTAGAAGCCAGGATGACGAACCCGGCGTACCCGATCGCGAATAGCCCGAGCACGCGTATTCCAAGTGCGCAGCCGCTGAGTACGCCGAACAGCAGCACCAAATGCCAGCGCGGCCGCGGCAATTGGCGTCCAAGATGGATCAGGACATAAAACGCCCACATCATGGCGGCGGCGAAGGGAATATCCTTGGTATGGGCGAACATGGCGCCGTACCAAATTCCACATACCGCGAGTGCCGCCGCCGCCAAAAGTCCCGCGCGCGGCCCAGCGATGGCGCGAGCGGTAGCCCATACGGCGCCGATGCCGCAAACCCCGGTCAGCGCCGAAACCAGGTGGCGGACGGCGTAAGTGTCGAGCGGAATGATTTTCTCCAATCCGTCCGCAACCACGTCGAACAGGCCTCCGTAAAGATAGAGATCCCTGAAGTGGAACAATGCCTGATCGGCAAATCCGCTCGCGTAATAGGCGACAATCAGTTCACCATAGCGCTGCTGCACTTCCTCATCATTGGAGATCGCATAATCGCGGAAGGTGAGGGCCACAATTGCGATAAGCGCAGCGAACAGTGCCGCCGCCGCGAGGTCGCAGCGGTCGAGACGCACCAGTGGCGCGGTCCATCGATGTCGTAAGCGAGCCTCGGCTTGGCGACTGGCAGCGGACAATAACGCAAGGCCTTTCAACACAAGGCTTTTCAAGGCAAACCTTTTTGCACTTGCCATGCGTGCGAGTGTCACCGCTGTTCCCCCTCGGCCCAGAATTCGCGATCGACAAAATATCTCGGGTCGCGTTCCCACCGTGCCGCGACTCGCCGTGACGTCAGGATCGCCAAAACTAGGGCGCGGCGGTGAATCGCGGGCTGTGTCACGGCGCCGCATCCGCCGAGTGTCAGTACGCTCGCCGACGGGAAGGCGCGCGATGGAGCGGGCCGGTATCTTATAGGGTATTGGCGAGGGCTTCGTTGGCGGATACGGCGCTGGCGGACTTCACCTGGAGCCAGCTTTGGCAGGAATTTACGCCAGCGTTGACACTCGGTGCGGCGCGGGCTTTCTACCCCGCAATGCGACGAAAGCGAAACGGCAATGATCGAGAACAGATACCAGCCCGCCACGGTTGAGAGCCGCATTTATGCGGCCTGGGAGGCGGCCGGCGCCTTTCGCGCCGGGCGGCCTGAGCGTGCCAAGGCCGAGCCCTATTGCGTCGTCATTCCGCCGCCCAACGTCACGGGCTCCCTGCATATGGGGCACGCGCTCAACAATACGCTGCAGGATATTCTGTGCCGTTTCGAGCGCATGCGCGGCAAGGACGTGCTGTGGCAGCCGGGCACCGACCACGCCGGCATCGCGACGCAGGCCGTGGTCGAACGCCAACTCGCGGAACGCAAAGAGCCGTCAAGCCGAGAGATGGGCCGCGAGGCGTTCATCAAGCGCGTGTGGGAATGGAAAGCGGAATCCGGCGGCACCATCATCGGCCAGCTCAAGCGGCTCGGCGCGTCCTGCGACTGGTCGCGCGAGCGCTTCACCATGGACGAGGGCCTTTCCCGCGCGGTGATGAAGGTCTTCGTATCGCTTTACCGCGAAGGGTTCATCTACAAGGACAAGCGGCTGGTCAATTGGGACCCGAAACTCAAGACCGCCATTTCCGATCTCGAAGTGCAGCAGGTCGAGACCAAGGGCCACCTCTGGTACATCAAATATCCGATCGCGGGCAGCGACGAGTTCATCGTCGTGGCGACGACGCGGCCCGAGACGATGCTCGGCGACGTCGCGGTAGCGGTGCACCCCGATAACGAGCGTCTGAAGCATTTGATCGGCAAGCACGCGATCCTGCCGCTGGTCGGCCGGCGCATTCCGATCATCGGCGACGACTACGCCGATCCGGAAAAAGGCTCGGGCGCGGTGAAGATCACGCCGGCGCACGATTTCAACGATTTTGAGGTCGGGCGGCGTCACAATTTGCCGCTGATCAACGTGCTCGACGTCGCGGGCCACCTCGATCTGAAGGACAATGCCGCTTTTCTCAAGGACGTGCCGCCGTCGCCCGAACTCGACACGACGCTCGCGGAGGACGGTTTCGATCGCTTCGCGGTCCGCAAGAAAATCGTCGAGCGGCTGGAGGGTTTGGGCCTGCTGGAGAAAATCGAGCCGACGACGCATGTCGTCCCGCATGGCGACCGGTCGGGCGCGGTGCTCGAGCCGTTTCTCACCGATCAATGGTATGTCGAGGCCAAAACGTTGGCGCAGCCGGCCATTGCGGCTGTGCGCGAGCGCAATATGGTGTTCGTGCCGCCGCAATGGGAAGCGACCTTCTTCAGCTGGATGGAGAACATCCAGCCCTGGTGCGTGTCGAGACAAATTTGGTGGGGCCATCAGATTCCGGCCTGGTACGGGCCAGACGGCAAAATCTTCGTCGCCGAGACTGAGGACGACGCGGTCGCCGACGCGTTGGCACACTACACCGACAACGAGGAGATCACCGTCGAAGAAGGCCACGACATCGCGGCCGATCCGGCGCGGCGCGCGCGCTTTGCCCGCGAATACATCAGGCGCGACGAGGACGTGCTCGACACCTGGTTTTCTTCCGCATTGTGGCCATTCTCGACGCTGGGCTGGCCGGACGAGACGGCGGAGCTTAAGCGCTTTTATCCGACCAGCGCGCTGGTCACCGGGTTCGACATCATCTTCTTTTGGGTTGCTCGCATGATGATGATGGGGTTGCACTTTATGAAAGAAGTGCCGTTCCACGACATTTACATCCACGCGCTGGTGCGTGACGCCTCCGGCGCCAAAATGTCGAAGTCGAAGGGCAATGTTATCGACCCGCTGAATCTGATCGGCGAATACGGCGCCGATGCGCTCCGCTTCACACTGGCCGCCATGGCGGCGCAGGGGCGCGACATCAAGCTGTCGACGCAGCGTGTCGAGGGCAATCGCAATTTTGCGACCAAGCTGTGGAACGCGGCGCGCTTCGCCGAGATCAACGGCTGCGCCCGCGATCCGGATTTCGATCCGCGCCGTGCCAAGGAGACGCTCAATCGCTGGATCGCGCACGAGACCGCGAAGGCGGGGCGCGAGGTGACGGCGGCAATCGAAGCCTACAAGTTCAATGACGCGGCAAATGCGATCTACCGTTTCGTCTGGAACGTCTATTGCGATTGGTATCTCGAACTGATCAAGCCCGTGCTCACCGGACCGGACGGTATTGCCAAGGTCGAGACACGCGCTGCGGCGGCGTGGGCGCTCGATGAAATTCTAAAGCTGCTACATCCGTTCATGCCGTTCGTCACCGAAGAGCTGTGGCACGTTACTGCGGAGCATGGCGCAAAGCGCGATCATATGCTGGCGCTCGACGCATGGCCGCAGCACCATGGTCTCGATCATGCGGCGGCGGAAGCGGAGATCGGCTGGGTGGTCGATCTTGTTTCGGCGATCCGCTCCGTGCGGGTTGAAATGAATATTCCGGCCTCGACGCTGCTACCCCTGGTGCTTGCCGGCGCTTCGCCGCAGACCGCGATTCGAGCTCGGCACTGGACGGAATTCGTACAACGGCTGGCCCGCGTCGCCGACATCACTTTTGCGGACACCGCACCGCAGGGCGCGGTGCAACTCGTGGTGCGCGGCGAAGTCGCCGCGCTGCCGCTCAAGGGCGTGATCGATCTCGCCGCCGAGCGCGCCCGGCTCGCCAAAGAAATGGCCAAGGCCGACGCCGATATCGCCCGCGTTGACGCCAAGCTCGGCAATCCCAATTTTGTCGCGCGCGCGCCGGAAGAAGTGGTCGAAGAAGAGAAAGAAAAGCGCGAGGAGGCCGAGATGCGCAAGGCCAAGATCGCTGAAGCGCTGGAGCGCCTCAAGGGCGCGGCGTAAGGAGATCGCCGTGAAGATCTTTATCGCCGGCGCAACGGGGGTCATTGGACGCCGACTGACCGCGCTGCTGCGCGCTGCCGGACACAGCGTCGCCGGCACGACGCGATCGGCGGTGAAGGTCGAGGAACTGAAGGCGCGCGGCGTCCAACCCGTCGCCGTCAACGTGTTCGATGCCGACGCGCTGCGCGACGCGGTGGTCAGATTGAAGCCCCAGGTCGTTATTCATCAATTGACCGATCTGCCGCAGCTTCCAGACCCGTCGCAACTGGCCGAAATGCTCAAGATCAACAGCCGGCTGCGGATTGAGGGGACCGCCAATCTGGTCGCCGCGGCGCGCGCGGCGGGCGCGCAGCGCCTCATCGCGCAGAGTATCGCCTTTGCCTATGCCGCTGGTCCCGAGCCGCATGCCGAGAGCGATCCGTTGGCATCGGCGGAGGGTGACACACCGGCCGCAATCACGGCGCGCGGCGTGCGCGCCCTGGAAGCAGCCGTGCTCAATGCGCCCGGGATCGACGGCATCGTGCTGCGCTATGGTCGGCTTTACGGTCCAGGTACATGGTTCGAGAGCGCGAACGGCCGTGGCCCGCTTCACGTTGACGCCGCCGCGCAAGCGGCGTTCCTCGCCGTCACGCGGGGCCGTCACGGCGTCTACAACGTCGCCGAGGACGACGGCGCGCTGACGGTCGACAAGGCCCGGCGCGAATTGGGCTTCGATCCGATGTTCAGACTTCCCGTGCAAACGGCTTGCTGAGGAATCGCGAGCCCTTCTCGCCATAACGCCACGGTTTGTCGACCGCCTTGGTAAGCCCGATCCGCGGTCCGGCCACACTCTCGACCACGCCCTGACGGGCGAATAGCGCGAACGGCGGCCGGTCGAGCGCCAAGCCGTTGTGCAATGCGGTAACACGCAGTGCCTCGCACAGCCGGCCGGGGCCGGAACACAATAGCCGCTCATTGGTGAGGCCACGCCGCCGGCGCATAGTGGCAATGCCCGCTGTCGGCTCGATTGCCCGGATCAAGACGGCACTGGCCGAGCCCGTGGCCTCGCAGACGAAGTTCAGGCACCAGTGAATGCCGTAGGAGCGGTAGACATAGGCATAGCCGGGCGGCCCGAACATGACAGCATTGCGGGCGGTCGGGCCGCGATAACTGTGCGCTGCGGGATCGGTGTGGTGATAGGCCTCGACCTCGACCACACGACCACCAACGCCATCAACCATGAGGGTTGTGCCGATCAAATCTGGCGCAACGTCATGGACGCTGCGGTCGAAGAAGCTTCGGGTCAGGCGCTTTGGCACGTCCTATTGTCTCAAATCCAACGGTCTTTGGTAAATCATGGGTTAACCGAACCCCGTCGGGGACGCTGAATCTGTGGCTCCGCGGCCACAGCCTGGGAACATTTCGCCTGATCACATTCCAGCCACGCTCAAAGCCGCTTTTTAGCCATAGGATTTCTGGAAATCGATAGCGCGGTAGGTCCGGCTGTGGACTTCAAGCCGTTGCGTGTTTCCGGTTCGCGTTGGTTGGACCGGATGGGAGGGGCGAAGGGGCTTAAGGAAGCCCGCTTGAATTTGATGGATGCCAAAACCGAATTGAAGTCGCGGCTGCCAAGCCGTCACGCCACCGAAGGCGCCGATCGCGCGCCGCACCGCGCTTTCTACTACGCGATGGGGCTTACGCGGGAGCAGATTCATCAGCCGTTCGTCGGTGTCGCCACTTGCTGGAACGAGGCGGCGCCCTGCAATATCGCGCTGATGCGCCAGGCTCAGGCGGTGAAGAACGGCGTCGCCGCCGGCGGCGGCACACCGCGCGAATTCTGCACCATCACGGTGACCGATGGCATTGCCATGGGTCATGAGGGCATGAAGTCATCCTTGCCGTCCCGCGAAGTTATTGCCGACTCTGTGGAATTGTCAGTGCGGGGGCACTCTTACGACGCTCTCGTCGGCGTCGCCGGCTGCGACAAGTCGCAACCCGGCATGATGATGGCGATGTGCCGGCTCAACGTGCCGTCGATCTATATCTATGGAGGCTCGATCCTGCCCGGCACTTTCAAGGGCAAGCCGGTCACCATCCAAGACGTCTACGAGGCGGTCGGCAAATATTCGATCGGTGGCATGTCTGATGCCGATCTGGAGACGCTGGAACAGAACGCCTGCCCGTCGGCGGGGGCCTGCGGCGCGCAATTCACCGCCAACACCATGGCGACGGTGTCTGAGGCGATCGGTCTGGCTCTGCCGTATTCCGCCGGAGCGCCCGCGCCTTACGAGATTCGCGACAAATTTTGCATGCTGGCCGGCGAGATGATCATGGATCTGATCGCCAAACAGCTGCGCCCGCGTGACATCGTTACCCGCAAGGCATTAGAGAACGCCGCGGCCGTTGTCGCTGCGACCGGCGGCTCGACCAATGCCGCGCTGCATCTGCCCGCCATCGCCAACGAATGCGGCATCAAGTTCGACCTGTTCGACGTCGCCGAAATCCTGAAAAAGACACCTTATATCGCCGATTTGAAACCGGGCGGCCGCTATGTCGCCAAAGACATGTTCGAAGCTGGCGGCGTTCCGCTTTTGATGAAGACGCTGCTCGACCATGGCTTCCTGCATGGCGACTGCATGACGGTTACCGGCCGCACCATCGCCGAGAACCTGAAATCGGTGAAGTGGAACGACGAGCAGACCGTCGTCTATCCCGCCAATAAGCCGATCCTGGCGGGCGGCGGCGTGGTCGGTTTGAAAGGCAATCTCGCGCCCGACGGCGCAATTGTGAAGGTTGCCGGCTTGGAGCGTTTGCAGTTCTCCGGTCCGGCGCGATGCTTCGACGGCGAGGAAGCCTGTTTCGAGGCGGTAAAGAACAAGACATACAAGGAAGGCGACGTGCTGGTCATCCGCTACGAGGGACCCAAAGGCGGCCCCGGTATGCGCGAAATGCTGTCGACCACCGCGGCGCTCTACGGCCAAGGGATGGGCGCCAAGGTTGCGTTGATCACCGATGGACGTTTCTCCGGCGCCACCCGCGGCTTCTGCGTCGGCCATGTCGGCCCGGAAGCGGCCGTCGGCGGACCGATCGCGCTGATACGCGACGGCGACATCATCAAGCTCGATGCCGACAAGGGAACGCTCGACGTCGAGCTGACGGCGGCCGAACTCGACCGGCGGGCTAAGGACTGGAAGCCGCGGCCGGAACAATTCACCTCCGGCTATTTGTGGAAGTACGCCCAACAGGTGGGTGCCGCGCGTCAGGGCGCGCTCACCCATCCGGGCGCGGCGGCGGAGAAGGCGTGCTATGCGGATATCTAAGATAGCGCGTGTCGCAACCTGCGGCGCGGCAGTCGGCCTCGGCGGACTTTGCCTCGCGCTCGGCTACGGTCCGCAATCGGGTAGCATGCTCGTCGTTGAACCGGCCTTCGCCTTCGACGGCACCACGTCTCCCAGCACCGCCGCACTGTCGCCGACCGACGGATTGCGCGCCGGCGCGCGCCTGCCGGCCACAAGCGAGCAGGCGAAGGCTCTGACCGCGCTGCAATATGCGGCCGATCAAGGCCAACCCGTCGCGCAATGGAAGCTTGGCCGTATGTATGCCGACGGTGACGGCGTGCCGCACGACGACCTGCGCGCCTTCAACTATTTCAGCGAGATCGCGAATACGCATCCGGACGAAGCGCCGGGCACGCCGCAGTCGCGTTTCGTCGCCAATGCCTTCGTGGCGCTGGGGCGCTATTATCTCACCGGCATCCCCAATTCGAAGATCGCGTCGGACCCGCCGCGCGCCCGCGATATGTTCGGCTATGCCGCCACCTATTTCGGCGACGCCGACGCACAGTATGAATTGGGCCGGCTTTATCTCAATGATGCGCCGAGCGACCCGCACCAGGCCGCCCGCTGGTTCCAGCTGGCCGCGACCAAAGGCCATTGCCGCGCCGAGGTGGCGCTTGGCGACATGCTGTTCCGCGGTCAGGCCGTGCCGCGGCAGGCTGCACGCGGCCTGATGTGGCTGACGCTCGGGCGCGACTGCGCTGGTCCCGAAGAGAGCTGGGTCAAGCCGCTCTACGACTCAGCCTTCCAGCACGCCAGCGACGACGAGCGCGCCATGGCGCTCGTCTTTCTCGAAGATTGGCTGAAAGGTCGTCGGGATTAGATCAATACGGACGGCGGGCGGGAAGTAGAAAAGCTCCGCCTTCCTACTCCCCCTGTTTATCATTCTTAATCTGCGCTTGCGCCTACCCGGTCAGCGCCGGGTAGTCGGTATATCCCTTGGGGCCCGGCGTATAGAATGTTGCCATGTCGGGTGGGTTCAGCGCGGCCTTCGCTTTCCATCGTTCGACCAAGTCTGGGTTCGCCAGGAACGGCTTGCCGAAGGCGACCAGATCGCATTTACCGGCGGCCAAATCACTCTCCGCGCGCGCGGCGTCGTAGCCGCCCGACAGAATAAGCGTGCGCTTGAAAATGCGGCGGAACGTGGCTTTGACCGAGTCTGGGACCGTCGGTGCGCCCATCGAGGAGTGGTCGACCAGATGGATGTAGACAAGACCTGCGGCGTTAAGTTTCTCCGCCAGGTAGGTGTAGTCCGATTCCATCTCTGGATAGAGCGGCATGTCGTTGAACACGCCGAACGGCGACAAACGGATGCCGACCTTGTCCTTGCCGATAGCGGCAATCACAGCATCGGCGACTTCCAGCACAAAGCGCGCACGGTTCTCGATTGAGCCGCCGTAACCGTCGGTGCGCTGGTTTGAATTCGGTCGGATGAATTGTTCGAGCAGGTAGCCGTTCGCGCCATGCAGCTCGACGCCATCGCAGCCCGCCGCCACGGCGTTCTTTGCGGCCTTGGCGTATTCCGCGATCGTGGCCTTGATGTCGGCCTCCGTCATCGCGACCGGCGTGGGATGCGGCTTTAGTCCCTCGGCGTCGGTGAACATCTGCCCCGCGGCAACGACCGCCGACGGCCCCAGCACTTTAGCGCCTGCCGGCAGATTGAGCGGATGACCGATGCGGCCGGTGTGCATTAATTGCATAAATATCTTAGCGCCACGCGCATGAACCGCGTCGGTGACCTTTTTCCAGCCGGCGACTTGGGCATCGGAAAAAATACCGGGAATGCGCGGGTACCCCAGTCCGTTGGGCGACGGGGAAGTGCCTTCGGTAATAATCAACCCCGCTGAGGCACGCTGTGCGTAGTATTTTACCATCAAATCGTTCGGGACATTGCCGGTGGCGCGACTGCGCGTTAGCGGGCACATCACCAGATGATTCTGCAACGACAGAGGTCCCAATGTGGTCTTGGTAAACAGCAGTGACATGAACGTACTCCCGGGAAGTCGATGGACTTCCCCATTTGTTGGATCGGCATAGAGTGCATTACATGGGGCATCGAACGCCAATCGCAATCGCGGTATCACCCGTGTGCCTGTGCCCGCCCGGACAACTTGTCTTATGAGGACGCGGTCTAGCAAAGCCGATTGGCGAGTAGCGAGCTGTCATACGTCGGCAAGTTGCCCAAGTGAACGCAGCGACCGGCGGGATAACACGTCGAGCGGTCGCTCTCGGATATCACCCCGTGCGTCCGGGCAAGCCTCGCAAAGCGCCTGCCCCCAAGCAGGTGCGCGATATTGCCGCCTAAAGTCACGACCTTCTCCGTTTCGCTGCGTGTCTCGATGGCCAATAAAGAACAGGCCCAAAATCCGTCTTGCTTTCACCTCGCGGCCGCCCGATGATCTCGACGCCGGGGGGAGACGTGAATGCGCAAGTCCGCACTTGCGGCGGTCGCCTTAGCCGTTGCAACGATAATCCCTTATCCGTTTTCACAGCCCGACCCGCGGCTGCCCGGGATTATCCAATCGAACGAGTTGGTGGACAAAAAGCTGCCTGCCGAGGCCGCGCCGCCAAAAGAACAAGCAAAGTTGGAGGCGAATTGTCTGCCGTATGAGGATTGTTCGCTCGATCCAATGCCTCCTCAACAGGACCTCTCCTACCTTGCTTATTATGCTTATTCCGAGGTCCCGCCTAACAAGAAACCGGCAGACACTGTTTTAGATTATCTCATAAGCCTTCCAATCGGAACGGCGCTTGAGGAGATAAAGCACGCGTCCGACGCTTTCGGTTTGGATCTTAGCTTTATGGATGCTGTCGCGAAAATCGAATCCGATTTCGGTCCCACGCAGCGCACCGGATCGTATATTGGTCTGTTTCAACTCAGCAATTATGAGTTTAGAAAATATGGCTCTGGCTATATCACCAATCCTCGTGATAACGCCATTGCTGCCGCCTACAAATTCGTGACCGCGGCGATATTGTTCGAATTGGATACGCACAAGAAACCGACTTTGTACGATCTCTATTTGATCCACCAACAGGGATGGCAAGGTGCGGCGGAGCACGTCGCTCATCCGGAACAGATTGCCTGGCAATCAATGTGCGCGACCGACGAAGGCCACGAGAAGGGCGAAAAATGGTGCAAGCGTGCAATTTGGGCGAACACGCTTCCGGCCGTCAAAAAGATCTGGAAATCGGTTGATAATCTGACGTCCGGCGCATTTGTGGAAATGTGGCAACAGCGGATTGATCTGTTTTATGCCCGCTATTCCGAGGCGAGTGCGAAGAAATGAAATGCCAATAGCTCGCAGGGATGTTTACACCGGCTAATCCGCGTCACCGTTTGCTATTTCGTCTCAATTTCCAGGTCGATCCACACCGGCACGTGGTCGGACGGCTTTTCCCAGCTGCGCACGTGGCGGTCGATGCCGGCGTCGCTAAGCTTGTCCAGAGCTGGTGGCGACAGCAGCAGATGATCGATGCGGATGCCGTTGTTCTTCTGCCAGGCGCCGGCCTGGTAATCCCAGAAGGTGTAGAGGCCGGGATCGTCGCTGGTGGCGCGCATGGCGTCGGTCAGCCCGAGATTGACTAGCGCACGGAATTCATCGCGCGTCTTCGGCAGAAACAAGGCGTCGCCGGTCCAGGCTTGCGCGTTGCGGGCGTCGGCTGCGGTCGGGATGACGTTATAGTCTCCCGCCATGATCAGCGGCTCTTCCAGGAGGAGCCGCTCGCGGGCATAAGCTGAGAGCCGTTTCATCCAGCTGATTTTGTAACTGTATTTCTCGGTGTCAGGCGGATTGCCGTTAGGCAAATAAATGCTGGCGACCCGCAGCGCGCCTTGCGCCGTCGAAACTACGGCTTCGATGAAGCGGGCGTGATCGTCACCATCGGCGCCGGGCAGGCCGACATTGACTTCGTCGAGCGGGAATTTGGACAACAGCGCGACGCCGTTGAAGGTCTTCTGGCCGTGCACCGCGAGATTATAGCCTGCCGCCTCGAACGGCTCGCGCGGAAACGCCTCGTCGACGCATTTAATCTCCTGCAGGCAGACGATATCGGGCTTGCGTTCGGCAAGCCAGGCGAGCGCGGAGTCGAGCCGCTGTTTGATCGAATTGACGTTCCAGGTGGCGATGCGCACGGGCTTGATAAAGGGCCGAATTGGGTTAAAGCGCGAAGCTGGTTCCGCAGCCACAAGACGCGGTGGCCTTCGGGTTGTTGATCTTGAACGACGACCCGATCAAATCGTCGACAAAATCGATTTCCGCGCCGGCCATGTAATCGAGCGAGACCGGATCGATCAGCACGACCGCGCCACTCTTTTCGATCACGATGTCGTCGTCCGCCCGGCTCTTCTCGGTGTCGAATTTGTACTGAAAGCCGGAGCAGCCGCCGCCCTCGACGGACACCCGCAGCATGGTGCCGGCCGGCTCCTGCTTGAGAATTTCGCCGATCTTTTGCGCCGCCCGCTCGGTGACGATGACGCTGGTAGCCATTTTGGTCTCCGCCGTTCTCGGCTCCGCCGCGAAAATAACGGCTTTGCTTAAGAAAATCGCGCCGATTACAACGCTAGCCCACGATAGTTAAGTGCGGGCATGTCTAAGGTCAATTGGCAAGGTCAATCGGCCAGGCGCTGGACGGCCAGGTAGGATGATGGAAGCTGCGACATCTCGTGCGCGCTATGCGTGCGATCCGGAATTGAGCCGTGGCAGGCTGCATGCCGAGCCGGCGAGCAAAAGCCGCAGCGCCTTTCGCCGCGACTGCGACCGTATCATCCACTCGACCGCCTTCCGTAGGCTCAAGCATAAGACCCAAGTTTTCGTTTTCGACGAGGGTGACCATTACCGCACCCGACTGACCCACACGCTCGAAGTCACCCAAGTCGCCCGCGCGCTGGCGCGGCGGCTGCGGCTCGACGAAGACCTCGCCGAGGCTTTGGCGCTGGCGCACGATCTTGGCCACCCGCCGTTCGGCCATGCCGGCGAGCGCGCGCTCGACGCCTGCCTTTCCGCGTTCGGCGGCTTCGATCACAACGCTCAGACCTTGCGTATTGTGACCGCGCTCGAACGCCGCTATCCGGGCTTCGACGGCCTGAACCTGACCTGGGAAACGCTGGAAGGCTTGGTCAAGCACAACGGGCCGCTCACCGACCGCGGCGGAGCGCCACTCGGGCACTACCGCGAACACGGCGTCCCGGCGACGATCCTTGACTATACGCGGCTGCAAGACCTGCAGTTATGGAGCTTCGCCAGCGCTGAGGCGCAGATCGCCGCGGTCGCCGACGACATCGCCTATGACGCCCACGATATTGACGACGGGCTACGCGCGGGGCTGTTCTCGCTCGACGACATTGGGACTGTGCCGCTGCCCGGCGGCATCATTGGCCAGATCCGTGCGACCTACCGGGGCCTCGACGATCATCGCCTGGCGCACGAGTTGATCCGCCAACTCATCGGGCTCCTTATCGACGACGTTGTCGCCGAGACTGCCCGCCGGCTTAAAGCCCTCGGCCCACGCTCGGCCGATGACGTGCGGGCCGCGATGGCAACGGTCGCAGGCTTTTCGCTGCAAATCGGAGACCAAGACCGCGCCGTCAAAAGCTTCCTCCAAACGCATATGTATCGTCACCCCCGGGTGATGCGGGTGATGGACCAGGCGGCCCAAGTGGTGCGCGACCTGTTCGCGCGCTATAGCGCTGAGCCCGCCTACCTGCCGGCGGAGTGGCAGGAGGGGTTTTTTGCTCTCAGTGAAGCCTCCCGCATCCGCCGCATCGCCGACTTCATCGCCGGCATGACCGATCGCTATGCGCTTGCCGAGCATAACCGGCTCTTTGACTCGACCCCGGAATTACGTTAGGCGCGCGACGAAAGCGCCATAGGCCCATGCCCGCAAACAATATTTTCGCCGAAATGCTCGATCGCGTGCGACGCGCCAACGAGGCGCTGATCGCGGCTGGCGAATTGCCGGCCGGTATCGATCTGTCGCGCATCTCGATCGAGCCGCCGCGCGATGCGTCGCATGGCGACATGGCCACCAATGCCGCCATGGTTCTTGCGAAGGACGCCGGCCGCAAGCCGCGCGAGCTTGCCGAAGCGATCGCGGCAAAGCTGCGCGCCGATGAGCTTGTTGACAAAGTCGATGTCGCCGGACCCGGCTTCATCAATCTCACGCTCAAACCCGCGGCCTGGATCGATGCCCTGCGCAACGCCGTCAAACGCGATGCGCAATATGGCCGAAGCGACATCGGCGCCGACGTTCCCGTCAACGTCGAATATGTCTCGGCCAATCCGACCGGGCCGATGCATGTCGGCCATTGCCGCGGCGCCGTGTTCGGCGACGCGTTGGCAAGCCTGCTTGCGTTTACCGGGTTCAAGGTCACGCGCGAATATTACATCAATGACGCCGGCGCCCAGGTCGATGTACTCGCGCGCTCGGCCTATCTGCGCTACCGCGAGGCGCTCGGCGAAGACATCGGCGAAATTCCGGAGGGGCTTTATCCGGGCGATTATCTCAAGCCGGTAGGTGCGGCGCTCGCGGCGGAATTTGCGGATAGGTTGAAGGCTGAGCCCGAGGCCAAGTGGCTGCCAGTCGTGCGCAACAAGACTATCGAGATGATGATGGCGGCGATCAGCGCCGACCTCGCTGCACTGAACGTCAGTCCCGATGTCTTCTTTTCCGAACGTTCACTGATCGCCGGCGATGTCGACCGCGTGGCGGTAACGATCGAATGGTTGCGGCAGCGCGGCTATGTCTATGACGGCCGCTTGCCGCCGCCCAAGGGCGCGCCGGTCGAGGACTGGGAGGACCGCGAGCAAACACTGTTCCGCTCGACCGAATTCGGTGACGATGTCGATCGTCCGCTGAAGAAGTCTGACGGCTCTTACACCTATTTCGCCTCCGACATTGCCTACCATCGCTCCAAGCTCGAACGTGGCTTTCGCACGCTGATCGATGTCTGGGGCGCCGATCATGGCGGCTACATCAAGCGCATGCAGGCGGCAGTCGCGGCGCTGAGCGAGCGCGGTGCCGAACTCGACGTCAAGGTCGTGCAGCTCGTTAAGCTGTTGCGCGCCGGCCAGCCGGTGACAATGTCAAAGCGGGCCGGCGAGTTCGTCACTTTACGCGAAGTTGTGGAAGAGGTGGGACCAGACGCGGTCCGCTTCATGATGCTCTTCCGGAAGAATGACGCGGTGCTCGAATTCGACCTCGCCAAGGTGATCGAGCAATCGCGCGACAACCCGGTATTTTACGTCCAATACGGTCACGCCCGCGCCCAATCGGTGTTTCGCAATGCCCGGGCGGCGTTTCCCGACCTGCCGGCGGCCATATCGATTTTGGTCGATAGGCCGAATCTTGAAAGGCTCTCCGACCCGGCGGAACTCGCATTGATGCGACGTATTGCCCTTTATCCGCGCATCGTCGAAGCGGCCTCACTCGCCCACGAACCGCATCGAATCGCCTTTTATCTGTTCGACTTAGCGAGTGAATTTCATGCGCTTTACACGCTCGGCAATGCCGCGCCACATTTACGCTTCATTATCCAGAATGATCGACAAATGACCGAGGCGCGGCTTGTGCTCGTTCAAGGCGTCGCCACCGTCCTCGCGTCGGGACTCGCGCTCCTCGGGGTTGAGGCGCCAAACGAGATGCGATGACTGCGGGCGGCGTTTGCAAGGCGCCGGGCATTGGCCGACCTGTAATGCGTAAACGCCTGAACCGAGGCGAACTTTATGGCCGACAGTAATTTCCGTTCTTACCGCAGCCACGATCCGCTGGCGCATGGCCGCGACGTAGCGCCGGCGCGCGGGCAGGCCGAGGATCCGCTTGCCGAACTGGCACGGCTGATCGGGCAGAGCGACCCGAGAAATGACTTCGCCCATGACACGGTGGTCGGCGCCGGCCCCGCGCCCGATGACCCGGCGGCCCAGGATTGGGCAGCCGATGACCGCTACGCCGAACCGAACGAACCGGCCCCAGAACAGTACGACGAGCGCTACGACCCGCCGCGTCTTCCCGAGCCTTATCCGCCGCCGTATCGCGTTGCGCCTCCATCGCATGACGCCGACTACGACGTGCCGGCCGTCAATCCATTCTCCGCGCCGCGCCCGCGATTGAACGGCGCTCATGACGAGGCCCATGGCTACGCCGCGGGGGAGCCGCGTTATCGGAACGCGCCAGAGCCGCCGGGCACGCGCGAGCAGCAGCTGCCGGCGTTCCTGCCGCGCACCCGCGACCGTTATGAGTACGATGATCAGGAGCAGGATGGCGGCGACGATCAATCCTACGCCGATTCTTCCTACGATCCGGAAGAGTACGAGGAAGACGCACCAACCGCGCGGCGGCGCGGTGGACTTGTCATCGTAGCGGCCGTACTGGCACTGGCGGTGCTCGGCACCGCGGGCGCGTTTGCTTATCGCGCCATGTTCGGCGCTTCGATGCTGCCGTCGCTGCCGCCGATCATCAGGGCGGATAATGGCCCGAACAAGATCGTGCCTAAGACGACCAACACCAAGGGCAACGGCTCGGACCAGGCCGATGCGAGCAATGCCGCTTCCGGCGAGAAACTGGTATCGCGCGAGGAAAAGCCGGTCGACGTGCCGGCGCCCGTGAATGCCTCGCCGCGGGTGGTCTCGACCATTCCGATTTTTCCTGCTCCGGACACGCCCCCGCCCGGCGTTCTGGCAACCGGGCAATCCGGTTTTCCCGCGCCCGTAGCATCTGCGGCGACGCCGACCATGCCCGGTGTTTCGGCGCCGCTCCCGGCTGCCGCCGCGGCGCCGCAAGCTTCGTCGCCGCTATCGGCTGAACCGAAGAGGATTCACACTGTCCCCATCCGGCCCGATCAATTCGGTGGCCCCGATGCGGCAGGAGCCGCACCATCGCCGCCTCAGCCGTCGGCCCGCGCGACGGCGCCACGGCCTGCGGCTCCGCCTATGCCCAAAGCGGCGGCAGCGCCCGCGCTGCCGGCCGGCGCGAATGCCCCACTGTCGATCGTCCCTTCGCAAGGCCAGGCGCCGGGCGCCGCCCCGGCTCGGACCCGGATGGCTGTGGCGCAGCCAACGAGCCTCAGTCCTTCAGCGGTTGGCGAGGCGGCGCCTACATCGTCCACATTGCCCACATCAGCCGCGGCAGGCGGCGGTTACGCGGTTCAAGTCACCTCCCAGCGCAGCGAAGCCGACGCCCAGACGGCGTTCCGTGCGCTGCAGGCCAAATATCCGACCCAGCTCGGCGGCCACCAGTCGACGGTCCGCCGCGCGGATCTCGGCAGCAAGGGCGTCTACTACCGGGCGCTTGTCGGTCCATTTGCCTCGATGGAACAGGCCGCCGGGCTGTGCTCCAGCTTGAAGGCGGCCGGCGGCAATTGCATCGTCCAAAGGAATTAAGGCGGGGGTATTAGACCCTTGCGCTTGACCCCGCTGTAGGGCGCACGCTAAGCGGCCGAAATGCGTGCCTTCATCACCGGCCTTGCCGGGACCGTCTTGACCGCGGGGGAACGAGCGTTCCTCAAGGAGGCCGAGCCTTGGGGTCTCATCGTTTTCAAGCGCAACATTGCCGACCCCGAGGCGCTGCAACGGCTCGTCTTAGAGTTCCGTGACGCGGCCGGCTGGCAGGCGCCGGTCCTGATCGATCAGGAAGGTGGCCGGGTGCAGCGCCTGGGTCCGCCGCACTGGCCGGTTTATCCGCCGGGCGCAGCATACGGCGCGCTCTACGACCGCGATCGCGAAATAGGGCTATCCGCGGCCAGGCTCGGCGCACGCCTGATCGCGAACGACCTCGCGGCACTCGGCATCGATGTCGATTGCGCGCCGATCGCCGATCTTCCTGTTGCGGGGGCCGATCCGATCATCGGCGATCGCGCCTATGGCGCGGAGCCCGATAAGGTGGCGGCGATCGGGGGGGCTATCGCGGCGGGCTTGGCCGAGGGGGGCGTTCTGCCGGTGCTCAAGCACATCCCCGGTCACGGCCGGGCCACGGCCGATAGCCACCATCGGCTCCCTGTGGTCAATACCGCTCGCGCGACCCTGGATTTGACCGATTTCGCAGCCTTTCGGCCGCTTGCGGCGTTACCGCTGGGGATGACTGCCCATGTTGTGTTCACGGCCATCGACCCGGTCGCGCCGGCCACCACTTCGGCCACTATAGTGCAGGATGTGATTCGTGATTCGATCGGGTTCCGGGGCCTTCTCTTGAGCGACGATATTTCCATGGGCGCGTTGTCGGGTTCACTCGGCGAGCGTACCGAAGCAGCGCTGACGGCCGGCTGCGATATGGTGCTGCATTGCAACGGCAAAATGCCGGAAATGCGAGCGGTTGCCACGGCAGCGCCCCAGCTTGCGGGTGAAGCGGCGCGACGGGCCGCGGCGGCGCTTGCGGCACGAATACCCGCGGCGCCGATCGATATTGCGGCAAGCCGCGCTGAGTTCTTCAACCTCATGGCGGGCGCCTGGCAATCCGCGCAGGGCTCCGCAGGAATCTGACATGAACGCCGAGATGAGCGCCGAGGATTTGGAATTCGAAGCCGATCCGCCGGAGCGAGGCTCCGACGAGCCGTCATTGGTGGTCGATGTCGAGGGCTTCGAAGGTCCGCTCGACCTGTTGCTGACGCTTGCACGCCAGCAGAAGGTCGACTTGGCCAAGATTTCCATCCTCGCGCTCGCCGACCAGTACCTCGCCTTCGTCGAGGCGGCGCGCAAAATGCGACTGGAGCTTGCCGCCGACTACCTGGTGATGGCGGCCTGGCTCGCCTATCTCAAATCGCGACTGTTGCTGCCCGAACTGCATCCGGCCGAGGGTGCGAGCGCCGAGGATTTGGCGAATGCGCTGGCGCAGCGGCTGCGGCGGCTGGAGGCGATCCGGCACGCGGCCGAGCAACTGCTCAATCGACCGCAGCTCGGGCGCGACGTCTTTGCGCGCGGCCAGCCCGAGCCGATCGCCGAGATCAAACGCCCGGAATGGTCGGCGACGCTCTACGATCTGCTGTCGGCCTACGCGGGACGGCGGCAGACCAAGGCGCGATCCTTCGTACGCATGCCCAAACGCACGGTGTGGTCGCTCGCCGAGGCGCGCGAGGCGCTCGAACGGATGGTTGGTCAGTCCTTGGACTGGAGCCCGCTCGACCAATACCTGATCGCCTATCTGGTCGAACCGTCGATGATCGCAACCGTGCTGGCTTCGAGCTTCGCCGCGGCCCTGGAATTGGTGCGCGAGGGACGCCTGGAAGCGCACCAGCAAGGGGCCTTTACGCCGCTCTATCTTCGCAAGCGACAGACTACGGACGGCAATGCTGCGGAAGATTTGGCCGTTCAATCCGGGAATGCGTAACAAGGAGATCGAACCAATGTCGAATGTCGCGGAGATGCGTGTGATTATCGGCGACAAGGACGACGAAGCGCCGGATCGCGCGGAAGAACTGCGCATCCTCGAAGCGCTCTTGTTTGCCGCCGAGGCGCCTCTCGACGAAAAAGCTCTGGCCGCGCGCCTGCCGGCCGGCATCGACGTGCGTGCGCTGCTGCTGCAATTGCAGCAGGAGTACGAGCCGCGTGGCGTCAACCTTGTGCGCGTGGGGGGTAAGTGGACGCTGCGCACCGCCAGCGATCTGGCGTGGCTGCTCACGCATGAATCGGTAGTCACGCGCAAACTGTCGCGGGCCGCGATCGAGACGCTTGCCATTGTGGCCTACCATCAGCCGGTGACGCGGGCGGAGGTCGAAGATATCCGCGGCGTGAGCACGTCGAAGGGCACGCTCGACGTATTGCTGGAGACCGGCTGGGTGCGGCTGCGCGGTCGGCGCAAGGCTCCGGGCCGGCCCGTGACCTATGGAACCAATGAGGCATTTCTGTCGCATTTCGGACTTGAAGCGCTGACCGACCTTCCCGGCCTCGACGAACTCAAGGGCGCGGGGCTTGTCGACGCAACGATGCCGGCCGATTTTGCCGTCCCGGTTCCCTCCGACGACCCGACGCTGCGCGATGACGAAGAGCCGCTCGGTCCGGAAGATCTCGACCTGGGACTGGCGCCCCCCGCAGAGCGCAGCGAGGAATAATTCGCCGTGCGGGCGATCCCATGAGCGAAAGCCTTGCGGTGTAGGGTTAACGTGACGAACGCGTCCCTGCGGCTTAAGGGCATTGCGGTTGCGCTTGTTTTTGCCGGTCCCGACGCCTAGTTTCTGACTAAAATCGGCAGGCTGCCGGAGATGTTGCCGCATATGCGCGCGCCAATGTGAGCGTTACGGCGGACGGAGGATGTTATGGGCTCTTTGAGCATCTGGCACTGGTTGATCGTCGGCGCCGTACTCCTGCTCGTATTCGGCGGGCGCGGTAAGGTTTCGGACTTGATGGGCGATGTCGCTAAAGGCATCAAATCGTTCAAAAAGGGCTTGTCCGAGGACGATACCGCCGAGGCCGCCCCCAAATCGGATGCGCCGATCAAGACCATCGACCATCAGGCCGCCGCCGACCTCAAGCGGCGCGCCGAATCCGAGAGCAAGGTCTAGCCCTCGCGGTCCTGACGCTTTCGCTGGTCGCGACCGCCATAACCAAATTGATCGGCGGTCGTGGCGTGGCGGGCGTAACGCGGCCGGAGAAACTTCATGTTCGACATTAGTTGGACCGAATTCCTTCTCATCGGCATCGTCGCATTGATCGTGATTGGGCCGAAGGAATTACCGGCGGTTATGCGCACGATGGGGCAGTGGACGCGCAAGATCCGCGGCATGGCCGCCGATTTCCAAAATCAGTTCCAGGAGGCGATGCGCGAAGCCGAGATGACCGACCTCAAGAAGCAGGTCGACGATATGGCGCAGAGCGTGACCAGCGGTTTCACCAATATCGATCCGCTCAAGAGCGTGCGCGAAGACGTCGAGAGCGTCGGCAAGGACATCGAGAAGTCGCTCACCGATGGCTCCGCGCCGAAAGCTGCAGGGCAGACGACGTCCGAAGAGAAACCTGACGCAATTGCCGACGCTCCGCCCGCGTTGCCGGCCGAGGCGCTGCCCGCCCCGGCCCCAATGTTGGAGCTCCCTCCGGCGCCCACGCCAGAATCCCTGCCGGCGCCTGAGCCGGTGACGGCCGCCGCCGAGCCGGGCAATCCCGAGCGCACCGGATGAGCCGCGAAGACGAAGAGAAGGAGATCGAGGCCACCAAGGCGCCCCTGATGGAGCATCTGGTCGAGCTGCGCTCGCGGCTGATCAAGGCGGTGGCCGCCTTTTTCCTCGCCGCCATCATTTGCTTCTTCTTCGCCCGGCAAATTTTCAACATTCTGACCTGGCCCTATATCTGGATCGCGGGCCCGGAGAACTCCAAATTCATCTACACGGGGCTGCTTGAATATTTCGTCGTGCAGCTCAAGCTGTCGCTGTTCGGCGCGGCCTTCATCTCCTTTCCGGTCGCCGCCACCCAGATCTACATGTTTGTCGCGCCCGGCCTCTATCGCAACGAGAAGCAGGCGTTTCTGCCTTATCTCATCGCCACGCCGATCTTCTTCCTGCTCGGCTCGATGGTGGTCTATTTCGTGGTCTGGCCGATGCTGGCGCGCTTTTCGCTCAGCATGCAGCAACTGGGCGGGCCCGGCGAGGCTTCGATCGCGCTGTTACCAAAGGTTGAGGATTACCTCGCGCTGATGATGAAGCTGATCCTGGCCTTCGGCATCGCATTCCAGCTTCCGGTTATCCTGACGCTGCTCGGCCGCGTCGGCATCATCACCTCCGATCAGCTCAAGGCCAAACGGCGCTATTTCATCGTCATCGCCTTCGTCATCGCCGCCGTGCTGACCCCGCCAGACGTGTTGAGCCAAATGTCGCTTGCACTGCCGCTGGTGGCGCTCTACGAGGGCTCGGTCTGGTCGGTGCGGTTCGTCGAGCGCCGCATGGCGGCCGAACGCGCTGCGGCGGCGGCCAAGCCGGGTGGGTAAGTTTTCGCGCAGCATCCCCGGAGCGTTTGCGTGCTAAAAAGCACGCGCTGATTCTTTTGAGCGACCCATGCACGACATCCGTTTTATCCGCGACAATCCTGATGCCTTCGATCGCGCCTTGGCGCGGCGCGGGCTTGCGCCCGAGGCAAAGCGGCTGATTGCGCTCGACGAATTGCGTCGGGCGAAGATTCTTGAACTCGAAACCGCGCAGGCGCGCCGCAATGCGGCGTCGAAGGAAATCGGCGAAGCCAAGAAGAACAAGGACGAGGAGAAAGCGAAGGGTCTCTTGAGCGAGGTCGCCGCGCTCAAAGAAACGATGCCCAAGATGGAGGTGGAGGAGAAGACCGCCTCCAAGGCGCTCGACGATGCGCTGGCGCAAATCCCGAACCTGCCGCTCGACGAAGTGCCCGACGGCAAGGACGAGAAGGACAACGTCGAACATCACCGCTGCGGCGCCAAGCGCAACTACGCCTTCGCGCCCAAGCAGCATTTCGAGCTTGGCGAAGCGCTCGGGCAAATGGATTTCGAGACGGCCGCAAAACTGTCTGGCGCCCGGTTTGTAGTGCTGAAGAAAGGTGTCGCGCGGCTTGAGCGTGCGCTCGGGCAATTCATGCTCGATGTGCATACGAGCGAACCGCACAATTACACCGAGGTGGCTCCGCCGCTGCTCGTACTTGATCAGACAATGTTCGGCACAGCGCAGTTACCCAAGTTTGCAGAGGATCAATTCCATTTTTTTCCTGATGAGGTCCTTCGAGAACACGCGCGACAGACGATCGAAATAGTTTGGAAGCAAGCATTGGATTTCGTTACCGAGCGCGGGATGGCGGGAGCACGGGCGAAAGAGGGAACTTTCGAAAAAGGCGAATTTGACTACCGAGTAAATCCCGATCGTCGTTGGCTCATCCCCACCGCCGAAGTCCCGCTAACGAACCTCGTCCGCGAATCCATCATGGATGAAGCGCAGCTGCCGATGCGCGTCACCGCCTGCACGCCGTGCTTCCGCGCCGAGGCGGGCGCTGCCGGCAAGGATACGCGCGGCATGATCCGGCAGCATCAGTTCACCAAGGTCGAGCTGGTGTCGATTACCACACCCGAGCAATCGAAGGACGAGCATGAGCGCATGCTGTCCTGCGCCGAGGAAATCCTCAAGCGCCTCGACCTGCATTATCGCGTCGTGACGCTGTGCACCGGCGACATGGGCTTTGCGTCACAAAAAACTTACGACATCGAAGTATGGCTGCCTGGGCAGAATATGTTTCGGGAAATTTCCTCCTGCTCGGTGTGCGGCGACTTCCAGGCGCGGCGCATGAATGCGCGCTATCGCAGCAAAGACCGCAACGTGCGCCACGTCCACACGCTCAACGGTTCCGGGGTCGCCGTCGGTCGCGCGCTGATCGCGGTGATGGAAACCTATCAGCAGGCTGACGGATCGATTGCCGTGCCGGAGGCTTTGCAGGGCTATATGGGCGGACTGAAAACGATCGAAAAGCAATGAAGACCGCCAAATCCATGCCTACCAAATCGATGCGCATCCTGGTCACCAATGACGACGGCATCCACTCGCACGGGCTCGACGTCTGCGAACAAATCGCGCGCGGGCTGTCCGACGAAGTCTGGGTCGTGGCGCCCGAGCAGGATCAGTCCGGCGTTGCCCATTCGTTGTCGCTCAACGATCCGCTGCGGCTGCGTAAGGTCAGCGACCGGCGCTTTGCGGTGCGCGGCACGCCGACCGATTGCGTCATCATGGGCGCGCGTCACGTGCTCGACGGCAAGGACATCGATCTGGTGCTGTCCGGCGTCAACCGCGGCCGCAACGTCGGCGAGGACGTGATCTATTCCGGCACCGTCGCAGGGGCCATGGAAGGCACCGTCCTCGGCATTCCGGCGTTCGCTCTGTCGCAATCCTATAATTCGCGCAGCGGCCGGCCGCCGTTTTGGGACACCGGGCTGCGTTATGCGCCGGATATGATCCGCCGCGTGCTTGGCGAAGGCGTGCGCCGCGACGTGCTGATCAACATTAATTTCCCGGACTGCAGGCCGGAGGAAGTCAAAGGCATCGCGGTGACGACACTGGGGCGAAGGCGGCAGGAGCGGCTCCACATCGATAAGCGCGTCGATGGCCGCGGTAATCCCTATTACTGGGTCGCCTATGCGCGCCTGCACGCCGCCAAGGGTGAGCTCGGCACGGACATCGCGGCGCTCGACGACCATTGCGTCACGGTGACGCCGCTCAAAATCGATATCACTGACACGCCGACGATGACGGGACTGGCGGCGCTGTTTGAAAAAGGGATTTAGCTCGCGGGTTGCGGCACCGCGGCTTCGAGCGCCTCGGCGAGCGCTTCCATCTGAAATGGCTTCTGCAATATGGGGCTGGCGCGATAGGCTTCCGGCACGCCGCGTTGACCGTAGCCGCTCGCGAACACGAACGGCACACCGCGTGCGATCAAAGCGTCGACCACTGGCGTAATCGGATTGCCATTGAGATTGACGTCAAGAAGGGCGACGTCAAACTCCGCCTGCTTCACCAAAGCCAGCGCCTCGTCGATCTCGCCCGCCTGGCCTGCGACCGTATAGCCGAGATCCGTCAGCATGCCCTCCAGCAGCATGCGGATCATCATCTCGTCCTCGACCACGAGAACGCGCTTCCCGGCGTCCGTTTTGGACGACATTCTCACCCCGTGCTTGCGGCGCGATGCGCTATGCCGCGTCAACCGCCGGTCCCATTGCCGACCCGCCAACGCCGAACGGCGCCATTAGTTCCAACGTCCGGTAAGGGTTTATGTCTCGAATCGATACGTCAACACAACCCGTTCGTGCCAACGGACATTGGGGAGTATAAGCGACGATGGCTTGGTGGTAGAAGCCAGCATTGCACGTTCGTAAGCCGAGTAGGCCGGTGACCGCACAGCCAGCAGCCGACGTCGAACGCATGGAATTTCAGCTCGCGCTGCGCCGGCGCGGCATCAGCGACCAAGCTGTGCTGCGCGCCATGGACGACGTGCCGCGTGAGCATTTTGTCGCCCCCGGCTTTGTCGACAGCGCCTATGCCGATCAGGCGCTTCCGATCGCCTGCGGGCAGACCATCAGCCAGCCTTTCGTGGTCGCATATATGACCGAACAGCTTGACGTCGAGCCGCAGCACCGCGTTCTCGAAGTCGGGACGGGCTCGGGCTACCAGGCCGCCATCTTGTCACGGCTGGTGCGGGAGGTGGTCAGCATCGAGCGCTATCGGACGCTGGCCGAGGCCGCACGCGGCCGCCTCAAGACTTTGGGCTACGCCAACGTCACCGTTCTTGTCGGCGACGGCATGGCGGGCGCGCCGGATCTGGCGCCGTTCGACCGTATCATCGTCACTGCCGCCGCGGAGGATATTCCGCAGGCGCTGACCGCCCAGCTTGCGGAGGCCGGCAAGATGGTGCTGCCGGTCGGGCCCCGCCATGACGTCCAATGCCTCGTCAAGCTCTCCAAGCAGCCGAGCGGCGAATTAGCCCGCGAAAATCTCATCGCCGTCCGATTTGTGCCGCTATTGCCGGGACAAGCGCGCGAATTATAGGCGGCGAGATGCAAACTAGACTCATAACCAAATAAGTAGAAAAACGTCGCTACACTTAAAGGCCTGTTTACCTCAACGTTGTTTAGTCACTCGTCCCTTTTGTTGCGTGCGAGTGAGTAACCATGTGCGCATCGCGTCGGTTGGCCGTCTGGCCGCAGCTGGTTGCCATTTCGTTAATGGGGCTCGGCGCTGCGGGCTGTAGTGCTGACTCCGGTCGCTTCGGCGAGGGGTTCGGCTCCAATACTCCACCGGCATCGCGCGGCGACGTTACCGGCTCGATCCCGCAGACCGCGCCCGCAAGCCACATCGAGAGCCGGCCGCTGCCGCATTTAGCGGCTGCCGACGATGGCAGTTCGGGCGGTGGCCGCGGCATGGGCTCCTATCAACTTGGCAGCAGCGAAGTGACCGGCTCGATACCTGCCGCTCCTCCGCCGCCGGTTTGGACCTGGGAGGGCGGCACGCCGATCACGGTGGGGCCCGGCGAGACCCTCGACAGCATCGCGCGGCAGCACGGCGTTCCAGTCTCCGCCGTGATGGAAGCCAACCATATCACGAGCCCGGCGATGGTGCGCCCAGGCGACCACCTGGTGATCCCGCGCCGACGCTCCACGGCGGCCATGCCGCCGGAGACGCGTATGGCCTCGAGCGTGCCGGCGATGCCCGCGCCAGTCGGTCCGCCGCGCAGCGCACTGGTCGCACCGGCAGGCAGCCACGTCGTAGCGCCGGGCGAAACGCTCAACAGCATCGCGCGGATGTACGGCAAGTCGGTCATGGTCCTTGCGAAGGCCAACAATATTCCGCCCTACACCATGGTGAAGGTCGGCGACCGCATCATCATTCCGGACATGCGGGCGGCGCCGCAGCCGGCGCCGGTCGCGCCGCGCGCCGAGGCACCGGTCACTCAACCCGCCGGCCCGAGCGTAGCGACTGCGGAATCGCCGCATAGTGCGCGGCTGGCAGCACCGACGGCGCCGCCGGTTGTGGAGAATTCGGTTAAGGCCGCGGAACCCGCCGGCGATCTGCCGAGCTTCCGCTGGCCGGTGCGCGGCCGCATTATCGCTGGCTTCGGCCCGAAGCCGAACGGCTTGCAGAACGACGGCATCAATCTTGCGGTGCCTGAAGGCACGCCGATCAAGGCGGCCGAGGATGGCGTCGTCGCTTATGCGGGCAGTGAGCTCAAGGGCTACGGCAATCTGGTGCTGGTGCGCCACGCCAACGGCTTCGTCACCGCCTACGCGCATGCCAGCGATATCCTGGTCAAGCGCGGCGAAACCGTCAAACGTGGCGATGTGATCGGGCATTCCGGCCAGACCGGCAACGTCACCTCGCCGCAACTTCACTTCGAAATCCGCAAGGGCGCCACGCCCGTCGATCCGGCGCAATATCTCAATGGCGCCTGACAGCGGACCCGGCACAATCGAGGCCCGACGAGATTCTTTCTACTTGTCCGTTCTCTGCCGTCCTTCGCCCGCGGTTTTGACGCCCAGCCGCCCAGCCAGATCCTGGACATATTGCCAAGCGACGCGGCCGGAGCGCGCACCGCGCGTCGTCGCCCATTCGAGCGCCTCACGGCGCAACTCGTCGCTCGCAAGCGGTATACGATAATAGCCGATATACGCCTCGACCATGGCGAGATATTCGTCCTGGCTGCAGCGATGAAAGCCGAGCCACAGCCCGAACCGGTCCGATAGCGAGACTTTTTCCTCGACCGCCTCGCCGGGATTGATCGCGGTCGAACGCTCATTCTCCACCATGTCGCGCGCCAACAAATGACGGCGGTTGGACGTCGCGTAAAAGATTACGTTCTCCGGCCGGCCCTCGATGCCGCCTTCGAGCATCGTCTTGAGCGATTTATAGGATGTGTCTTCGGCGTCGAACGACAGATCGTCGCAAAACACGATGAAGCGTTGCGGGGCGCCGCGCAAAAGCCCCATCAGATCCGGCAGCGACTCAATATCCTCGCGATGAATTTCAATGAGCTTGAGGCCTGCTGACCGATGCGCGGCGCCGATCGCCGCATGCGCGGCTTTGACGAGCGAGGATTTGCCCATGCCGCGTGCGCCCCATAACAGCGCATTGTTCGCCGGCAGGCCGCGGGCAAAGCGTTCGGTATTTTCGACCAGGAGATCGCGCACTCGTTCGATGCCCTTGAGAAGCGACATGTCGACACGATTGACGCGGCGAACCGCCGCGAGTTTGCGGCCTTCAGGATGCCAGACGAACGCCTCCGCGGTGGCAAAGTCCGGCGCGGCCGGAGGCGGCGGGGCGAGGCGTTCGAGCGCGCCTGCGACCCGCGCCAGAAGCTCGGCGCTCCCGTCCTTTGCAGGGCGGCGGCCCAATGCGGCAGCGGCGGCCTTTTTTGTTGCTTTTTTATGGGAGCGCGGAGGCGATTTAGCCATGTCTGAACCAGTTTGCGGCATTTCCCTTAGCGGGGCAGGCGGTTGCCCGCAAGCTTGGCCACAGCCGAGCGCAGCGTTGCAATTAGGCCAACGGCCGCTATAGTCCGCGCGATTTTGCGCGCGAAAGCGGCCCTTCATCCAGGGCGGCGCGCTTTACCGCCGCCCCCTCGGAGGAAATATGTTCATTACGCCCGCATTTGCGCAAAGCAATCCATTAAGCGGCCTGCTCGGCGGCGACTCGGCCGGCATGATCACGTCATTCATGCCGCTCATCCTGATTATCGTGATTATGTACTTTCTGGTGCTTCGCCCGCAGCAGCAAAAGGTCAAGCAGCACCAGGCGATGGTCAAGGCGCTGCGCCGGGGCGATACCGTGATCACCAATGGCGGTCTCCTCGGCAAGGTCACCAAGGTCGTCGACGACGACCAGATCGAGGTCGAAATCGCCGATGGTGTGCGGGTGCGGCAGATGCGCGCGATGGTGACCGAAGTGCGGGTCAAAGGCGAGCCGGTGAAGGACGAGAGCGCCAGCTGATCGCGGCGCGCCCGTAACGAGGAATAGCGAAGTCCATGTTGTTTTTCACGCGGTGGAAGGCGGCGGCTATCTTGCTCACGGCGCTCGCGGTGTGCCTATGCGCCTTGCCGAATTTTTTCCCCGAACGCGTGGTCAGGACCTGGCCGAGCTGGGCGCAGCGCCACGTCGTGCTCGGTCTCGATTTGCAGGGCGGCTCGCATCTGTTGCTCGAGGTCGACACCGGCGCGGTGCGCAAGGAGCAATTGCAGGCCATCGATGACGACGTGCTGCGCGTGCTGCGGCAGGCCCGCATCCCGTTCACCGGCCGCGCCATTCACGGCAACGCCGTGGAAGTGCACATCACCCGCGACACCGACCTCGACACCGCGCTCGGCAAGCTGCGCGAGTTGTCGCAACCGTTGTCCGGCCTGGCCGGCAGTACCGGGCAGCGCAATATCGACATCACCAACAACTCTGGCCTCATCACGCTGGCCCCCACCGATGCAGCGGTGACCGAACGGGTGAGGCAGGCCGTCGACCAATCGATTGAAATCATCGAGCGGCGTGTGAACGAGATCGGTCTGGTGGAGCCGACCATCCAGCGCGAGGGCGCCGACCGCATTCTGGTGCAGGTGCCGGGGCTGCAGGATCCGACCCGGCTCAAGGAACTTCTGGGCAAAACCGCAAAGCTCGATTTCCGTATGGTCGATCTGTCGATGACGCCGGAGCAGGCGCAGGACGCGCATCCGTCGGAATCGGAGATACTCGATGGCGAAGGCGGCCAGAAATTTTTGATCGAAAAACGCGTACTGGTATCTGGCGCCGATCTCGTCGACGCCCAGGCGGGCTTCGATCCGACCAACAACCAGCCGGTCGTCAATTTCCGCTTTAATTCGGGCGGCGCGCGCAAGTTCGCGGATGTGACCACGGCAAATGTCGGAAAGCCGTTCGCCATCGTACTCGACAATAAAGTGATCTCTGCGCCGGTCATTCGCACGCCGATCATCGGCGGTTCGGGGCAGATTTCGGGAAACTTCACCGTCCAGTCCGCGAACGATCTCGCCGTCCTGCTGCGCGCCGGCGCGCTGCCGGCACCACTCACCATCATCGAGGAACGCACTGTCGGTCCGGGGCTTGGCCAGGACTCGATCAATGCCGGCGAGCACGCCGCTTACGCCGGCGCGGCGCTCGTCATCATCTTCATGTTCGTGACCTATGGACTGTTCGGACTGTTTGCCAATATCGCGGTTGCCGTCAACGTCGCCATGATCTTCGGCGTGCTGTCGCTGTTGAGCGCGACGCTGACGCTGCCCGGCATCGCCGGCATCGTGCTCACCGTCGGCATTGCGGTCGATTCCAACGTGTTGATCTACGAGCGTATCCGCGAGGAGGTGCGCGCGGGTCGTACCGCGATCAACGCCATCGACGCCGGCTTCACCCGCGCGCTGGCGACGATTCTCGACTCCAATATCACCACGTTTATCGCAGCGGCTGTGTTGTTCTATATCGGCACCGGGCCGGTGCGCGGCTTCGCCGTGACGCTTGGCGTTGGCATCATCACTACGCTGTTCACCGCCTTTACCTTGACGCGGCTGATCGTGGCCTACTGGGTCCGCTTGTGGCGGCCCAAGGTCGTGCCGATCTAGAGCATGCTCCGAAAAAGTGGAAGCCGGTCGTCGGAAAGATCACGCTCAAGCTGAACACCCTTATTTGAAAGAGTTACCGTGCGCCTCCTTCGCATCGTTCCCGATGACACCAAATTCGATTTCATGCGCTTTCGGCGCATCAGCTTTCCCGTTTCGGCGATGCTGTCGATCGCGGCGATCGCACTATTCTTCTTTCACGGACTGAATTTCGGCATCGACTTCATCGGCGGTACGTTGATGGAGGTGCAGACCAAGGCGGGACCGGCCGACCTCAGCAAAATGCGCGCGACCATCGAATCGCTTCACCTCGGCGATTTCCAGCTGCAGCAATTCGGCGCGCCCGACGACGTTCTGATCCGCATTTCGGAACAGCCGGGCGGCGACGAGGCGCAGCAGGCGGCGGTGCAGAAGGTGCGCGACGCGTTGGGCGACGACGTGGATTACCGGCGCGTCGAAGTGGTGGGCCCGAGCGTGTCGACCGAGCTTTTGGCGTACGGCACGATCGGCCTCGTGCTGGCGATCGTGGCGATTCTGATCTATCTTTGGTTTCGTTTCGAATGGCAGTTCGCGCTCGGCGCCATGATAGCCAACGTACACGACCTGGTGCTCACCGTCGGCTTCATGTCGCTCACTCACATCGACTTCGATCTGACTAGTATCGCGGCGCTCCTTACCATCCTCGGTTATTCACTCAACGACACGGTGGTGATTTACGATCGCATTCGCGAAATGCTGCGCCGCTATAAGCGAATGCCGATGCCGGACCTGCTCAACGCCTCCGTCAATGCGACGCTGTCACGCTCGATCGTTACCCACGTGACCGTGGCAATGTCGCTTCTGGCCCTGCTGCTGTTCGGCGGTCAGGCGATCCACAGTTTCACGGCGACCATGATGTTCGGCGTGGTGCTGGTCGGCACCTATACGTCGGTGTTCATCGCGTCGCCGATTCTGATCTATCTCGGAGTCGGCAGCACGCGTCACGGCGAGACCGAGGAGCCCGAGGCGCCACCCGTCGTGCCCAGCGCGACGCCGGTGCCGGCCAAGCCCGTCAAACCGTCCACGCCGTCGCGGCGGGCGAGAGCCCGGCGCTAGTGGCGGACCTGCCGCATCTGCCGCGTCCGGCGCTGATCGATGCGCACGGCGCGGGCGGTTTCCGCTTTGCCGACATGTCGCATCGCGGTTCGCTGCTCTGCCTTCCGCACGGCATCTGGGCCTGGCCGGCGGCGACGCCGGCTGAGCTCACCGGCGAGATGCTAGAGCGAGTGTTCGCGCGCTCCGACACTTTGGACTACTTCATTTTCGGTACCGGCGATGAGCCGTGGATCATGCCGCAGGCTTGGCGAACACGGTTTCGCGACGCCCATATTGCGGTCGACACCATGACCACCGGCCCGGCTGTCCGAACCTACAACGTGATGTTGATGGAAAATCGCCGGGTCGGCGCCGGCCTGATCGCTATCGAATGAGATAAGCTCGCATCATGCAGGATGCGTTTGCCTATTGCGCAGAGCTTGTTCGGCGGGCTGATCGCGATCGTTTTCTCGCGTCGCTGTTCGCGCCGGCGGAGCGTCGTGACGCCCTCGCGGCGCTCTATGCCTTCAACATCGAAATCGCGCGGGTGCGCGAGGCGGCGCGCGAGGCGCTGCCGGGCGAGATCCGCCTGCAATGGTGGCGCGATGTGCTCGATGGCGAGCGGGCGGAAGAGGCCGCCGCCAATCCGGTCGCGGCGGCGTTGCTCGCGACGATCTCGCAGCATGGCCTCGCGGCGGCCACGTTGAGCGACCTTATCGAGGCGCGACGCTTCGATCTTTACGACGAGCCGATAGCGAGCATCATGGATCTAGAGACCTACGCGGCACGAACATCTTCGGCACTGATCGCTCTTGCCGCGCAAGTCCTCGGTGTCGATGCTGCGCCGGCTGCGGAACCTGCCGGCATCGCTTACGGCATTGCTGGGCTGCTGCGTTCGTTTCCGCTGCACGCCGCGCGGCGGCAGCTTTACCTGCCGGCCGAAGTTCTCGTGCGTCATGGCGCGCACCAGCATGCGATCTTCGCAGGTCGATCGTCCGCTGGCCTTGATGCCGCGCTCGTCGAGTTGCGCGACTTGGCGCGCGGTCATCTTGCAGCCGCCCACGAACGGCTGCTCACACTGCCGCCTCAGGGGCTGCCGGCCTTTCTTCCGGTGGCGCTGGTGCGGCCGTCGTTGCATCGTCTAGAGCGTGGCGATGCGTTCGCCCCCGCAGAACTTGCGCCATGGCGGCGGCAATGGCTAATCTGGCGCGCGGCGCGAAACCCGATGCGAATTGCGGGTTCATGACATCGAAGCGCAAAGCGGTCACCGGCGGCCCGCCGCGACAACGGACCCACTTTTCCGCAGCTCGACAGTAGAATATCAGCGGTGGACGCAGAATATCTGTGGCTCAAACGGGTGGAAGAGGGGGCAGCGAGTTCATGTTCAATCGATCTCGTGCATTAGCAGCCGCGGCCGGGCTTGTCGCCATTGGCCTTGTGTCCAGTCCACTTGCAGCGCAGGACTACCCGACGCGGCCGGTCACCATCATCGTGCCGCAGCCGCCCGGCGGGGGCACTGACATCATCGCGCGGATCATCGCCAGCGCGTTGACGAAGCAGCTCGGCCAACCTTTCGTGGTCGAAAACAAGACCGGAGCCGGTACCGTCGTCGGTACTGCCGCGGCCGCCAACGCGACACCGGACGGCTACACGCTGCTGACCGGGCTGAGCGCCAATATGGCGGTCAATCCGAGCCTGTTTGCACATCTATCCTACGACCCGATTCGGGATTTCACACCGGTCGGCATGTTGGCGGAGTTTCCGTTCGTTATTGTCGTGAGCAATAGCCTTCCGGTCCATTCGATCAAGGAATTGATCGCGCTCGCTAAAGCGAAGCCGGGCGAAATCAATTTTGCGTCGGGCGGCAACGGTACCGGGCAACATCTGTCAACGGAGCTGTTCGAATTGGAGGCGGGCATCCGGATGACGCATGTGCCCTATCGCGGCGCCGCGCCAGCCTATACCGACGTCATGTCGGGACAGACGCCAGTGTTCTTCGACAATCTGGCGAGCGCGTTGGGACAAATCAAAGGCGGCTCCGTGCGTGCGCTCGCTGTTACCGGCAAGGAACGGTCGCCGTTGTTGCCCGACGTTCCGACGGTCGCCGAATCCGGCGTTCCAGATTACGTCTATTACGTCTGGTTTGGCCTATGGGCGCCGAAGAACACACCGAAGCCAATCGTCGACAAGCTGTATGCACAAGTGCGAACGGCGCTTGCCGATCCGGCGGTTAAAGAACGGATTGCCGCGGATTCAGGTGTGCCGATGACTACGCCGCTCCCGGATATCGAGCCGTTTGTCAAAGCCGAGATCGCCAAATGGGCGGACGTGATCCAACGTGCCGGCGTCACGGTGCAGGAGTAACTTTTTCGCTTGTCGCCTCGTGCTGCGGAAGACGGATCAGAACGCGAACCGGTCGCGCAGATTGCGCCGGTCGGAAACGATCCGCCCAACAATGTCACGCTCGGCCTCGGTCTTGATCAACGGCGCGATCAGGTCGAGCTGGTTCATGGCGACGAGTTCGAGAATCTCGCTGCGCACTTCGCCTTGGGCATTGCGCGGCAATGTATCGACGACCTGCAGGTGCTCCGGCCGGGTTGCACCGAGAAAGTCAAAAAGCTCGCCGTCACTCGCGCTAGTTTCGACAAAGGCATAGAGCCCGGTGCCGGCGCGGCGGTCCGGATAGGGAGCTATAGCGACGTCGCGCACCTTCGGATGGGCGCGCAGCCGCGCCGCAATCGCCGGTGCGTCGCGCACGAAGCGCAGGCCGCGGCCCTCGCGGTCGGTAAAATTCAAGCCGCGCGTGACGGCGTAATACAGTTTTTTGCCGGTCGACATCCAGATTCGGTTCATCAGAGTTTTACGCCCGAGCATGCGGCGTTCGGCGGCGCTGAGCGCGCCGGGGACGTAACGGCGTTTGTGCTTGAGCAGATGACGCAGATCGTCGTAGCAGGCGATTCGAAATAAAAGGCCGCGGCGTCGAAAGCATCCGGCCAACTGAAAATCAGTGACGAAAGCTCGGCTTTGTTCGCCACTTTGGGCGAGTAGCCAATTCTGCTCTTTAGCGAGATCGTTATGCGCTATGCCAGCTCGATGCAAAGTCCGCAGCGCTCTCTTGGCAGACCGGAAATAACCGGCGTCGCCGTAGGGTTTTGCGATGTGCAACGGCACGCCGTCGATCCAGCCACGCACCAGGAAGCCGTGACCAGAAAGCAATAAAGGTGGCGCAACACCAAGCGGGCGGGCGACAGCTAGCGCTCGCAATTCGCGTCGAAACAGCACGTAGGCGAGGGGGCGACTCCACCACGGCACCTCGTCGAGGCGCCGCAGCACGGCGTCGACCTCGCCGTCGTCGGTGGTAAGGCGGCCGCGCTCGATCGTCGAGAACACGTCGCGCTTGAGCACGACACCCGAATGCCAACGTCCGCCGAGTTCGTCCAGTTCGCCGTTCATGCGTGGGCTTTTAGCACAGTGATAGCTATTCCGCCGCTGCCGGCACGGCGCCGCCATGCCAGACTTTGAGGTCGTCAAGCGCGCGTGTGCAAAGCGCGTGTTTTTTGGCGGCCGCCTTGGTGGGGCCGCGCAGGCGCTTACCGTCGGCGTCCGTGGTCGGCACCCGCGAAAGGGGCGGGAACAAGCCGAAATTGATGTTCATTGGCTGATACGAGCTCCGGCCGGCGTCGATCGTCGCAATATGACCGCCCGTAATATGACCGATCAGCGCGCCATGTGCGGTGGTCGGCGGCGGCAGGAGCGGCTGCTCGCCAAGCCGTTCCGCCGCCGCGAAGCGGCCGGCCAGAAGGCCGATCGAAGCCGACTCGACGTAACCCTCGCAGCCGGTGATCTGCCCGGCAAAGCGCAGCCGCGGCATGGCTTTGAGTCGCAGCGTCGCATCCAAGAGCTTCGGCGAATTGAGGAAGGTATTGCGATGCAATCCGCCGAGTCGAGCGAACTCGGCTTGGGCGAGGCCCGGGATGGTGCGGAAGATCCGGACCTGGTCGGCATGCTTCAGCTTGGTCTGGAATCCGACTATGTTGAACAGGCTACCGAGCTTGTTGTCCTGGCGCAATTGCACCACCGCATAGGGCTTGGTCGCGGGCTGATGCGGATCGGTAAGGCCGAACGGCTTCATCGGCCCATGCCGCAGCGTCTCGTGGCCGCGTTCGGCCATCACTTCGATCGGTAGGCAGCCATCGAAATACGGTGTTGCCTCGAAGTCGCGAAAGGCAGTTTTCTCGCCGGCGAGGAGCGCCTCGACGAAGCCGTCGTATTGCGCGCGCGTCAGCGGACAATTGATGTAATCGGCCCCGGAGCCCGCGGGTCCGGGTTTATCGTAGCGCGACTGGAACCAGGCGATGCCAAAGTCGATCGCCTCGCGGTAAACGATCGGCGCGATGGCGTCGAAGAACGACAGCGCGTCTTCGCCGGTGAGCGCGCGCAGCGCTTCGGCAAACGCCGGCGAGGTGAGTGGTCCAGTGGCGACGATGACGCTGTCCCATTCCGCCGGCGGCGCGGTAATCTCCGCGCGATCGATTGCGATCAGCGGCTCGGCTTCCAGCGCCGCGGTGATCGCCGCGGCAAAGCCGTCGCGGTCAACGGCGAGCGCGCCGCCCGCCGGCAACTTGTGACGGTCGGCGGTGTGCATAACCAGCGAATCGAGCCTCCGCATTTCGGCATGCAGAAGGCCGATGGCGCTCGTCTCGGCGTCGTCGGAGCGGAACGAGTTCGAACATACCAGTTCGGCGAATTGGTCGGTCTTGTGCGCAGCCGTCGTGCGCAGCGGCCGCATTTCGTGCAGCACTGCCGGCACGCCACGGCGCGCCAACTGCCAGGCGGCCTCGGAGCCCGCGAGGCCGCCGCCGATAACATGAACTGGCCGCAAAGAGGACATTGCGCCGCAAATTACGCGTATGACGCCCATCGCACAATGCGAGCGGGCGGTTGCTGCATAGCTGGCTGTTGGCTCGAAATGGCCGCTCTGCTATAGGCGGATATATTTCCGCGCTTTGGCCGTGCCTGGCTTTCGAGAGCGGCTGAGGTAAAGCCCATGTGTGTTAACGCCTATGTCCGTTGACGCCGATACCGTCCGCCGCGTCGCGCATCTGGCGCGAATCGCGGTCGCGGAAGATGAGGTGGAGAGCCTCAAGGGCGAGCTCAATGCGATCTTAACCTTCGTCGAGCAGCTCGCGGAGGTCAATGTCGAGGGGGTCGAGCCGATGACGTCGGTCACGCCCATGGCGATGAAAATGCGCGAGGATCAAGTGACCGACGGCGGCATTGCGGACGACGTTATTGCCAACGCGCCGGCCCACGAGCATCACTTTTTCCTGGTGCCGAAAGTAGTGGAATAAAAAATGTGCCTCGCCTGCGAACAAGATGCCATTTGGCTCGCTTATCTTGAAAGCCAGGGCTTGCTGACGCCCGACGATCCGGCAGCGGTCGAAGCGCTGTTTGCTGAATTTCCGGTCCGGACGCTGCCGGGGCAGGACAACTGGGATAAGCCGACGCCTGAAGCGCCCGCGAGAATCGCCTCGGACAAAGCCGGGCCCAAATCGCCCGCGCAAAATCAGTTTTCCTGCGACGATCCCACTACCGATCCCGCCGCCGGATGACCGATCTCACCTCGCTTACGCTGGCGCGGGCGCGAGATGCCCTGCGTGGCAAGGAATTTTCTGCGGTCGAATTGGTTGACGCGCATCTCGCAGCCATGGAGCGGGCGCGCACGCTGAACGCCTTTGTGCTGGAAACGCCGGAACGCGCCCGGGACATGGCGCGTGCTTCGGATGTGCGGCTAACTAAAGGCGAGGGCGGCCCGCTCGAAGGACTGCCGCTCGGCATCAAGGACTTGTTCTGCACCAAAGACGTACGCACGACGGCGGGCTCGCATATCCTCGACAATTTCAATCCCACCTACGAATCCACCGTCACCGCCAATCTCTGGCGCGATGGCGCGGTGCTGCTCGGCAAGTCCAATAACGACGAATTCGCCATGGGCTCGTCGAATGAGACGTCCTATTTCGGCCCGGTCGTCTCGCCGTGGCGACGGCACGGCGCGAACACAAAGCTCGTCCCCGGCGGATCGTCGGGCGGTTCGGCCGCCGCTGTGTCGGCGTCTCTCTGCGTCGGTGCCACCGGGACCGATACCGGCGGCTCGATCCGCCAACCAGCGGCGTTCTGCGGCATCGTGGGACTAAAGCCGACCTACGGCCGCTGCTCGCGCTGGGGGATCGTGGCATTTGCGTCTTCGCTCGATCAGGCCGGCCCGTTCGCGCGTACCGTGCGCGACTGCGCCATCCTGTTGCGTTCGATGGCCGGCTATGATGCGCAGGACGCGACCTGCGTCGACCGTGCGGTGCCCGATTACGAAAAAGCGATTGGCGCCTCGGTCAAAGGCATGCGAATTGGCGTTCCGAAGGAATATCGGATGCCCGGAATGGCGATGGAAATCGAAGCTCTGTGGCAGCAAGGCGCGCGATGGCTGAAGGACGCCGGTGCCGAGCTCGTCGATATTTCGCTGCCAATGACGAAATACGCGCTGCCGGCCTACTACATCGTGGCGCCGGCCGAAGCCTCGTCCAATCTCGCCCGCTATGACGGCGTGCGCTACGGGCTGCGCGTTCCCGGACGCGATATCATCGACATGTATGAGCACACTCGCGCTGCCGGTTTCGGCAAGGAAGTGCGCCGGCGCATTATGATCGGCACCTACGTGCTCTCCGCCGGTTATTACGACGCCTATTACCTGCAGGCCCAGAAGGTGCGTACCCTCATCAAGCGCGATTTCGAACGCTGCTTCGCCGATGGCATTCACGCCATTCTGACGCCGGCGACCCCGTCGGCTGCCTTTGCAATCGGCGAAAAGGGCAGCTCCGATCCCATCGAGATGTACCTCAACGACGTGTTCACCGTGACTGTGAACATGGCCGGACTGCCGGGCATTGCCGTTCCGGGCGGGCTCGACGCGCAAGGCCTGCCGCTCGGCCTGCAGCTCATCGGGCGGCCATTCGAGGAAGAGACGTTATTTGCGCTCGGTGCAGTGATCGAGCAGGCAGCGGGGCATTTCGCTCCCGAGCGGTGGTGGTCGCTCGATTAACCCGGCGGCTGTTGACTGTGATCATCTGCGGCGCGCGGTGGTGCTGCCGGAGGCTCGCTATTCTTCCGCGCCGGCATATCGATGATCTCATTTCGTCGACGCGGCAGAGCTTCCGGATGCTCGCGCTGCAGAAAGCCGATGAGCTTTTCGCGCACCTCGGCACATAGGTTTGAGGTGTTTGCAGCCGAATCGGCGCTCAAGAGAACGCGCACCTCGATCGCCTGCGCAGTCGTATTGGTGACCTGTACGTTGATGACCTTACCGGTCCACTCCGTCGATTGCGCAACCAAGTCGATGGCCTCCTCGCGGATGCGATCGATCGGGGCAGTGTAGTCGAGATAAAGCAGCACCGAGCCCATGTTGGCCGCCGCCTGCCGCGTCCAGTTGTAGAACGGCTGCTGGATGAAATAGTTGAGCGGCACGATCAGCCGCCGCAGATCCCACAGCCGAATCACCACATAGGTCGCGGTGATTTCCTCGATCCAGCCATACTCGTTCTGCACCGTGACGGCGTCTTCGAGACGGATCGGCTGCGTCACCGCGAGTTGAACGCCGGCGATGAGGTTGCTCAGGACCGGCTGCGCTGCGAGACCGAAGACGACGCCAGCCACTCCGGCGGAGGCGAACAGGCTGACGCCGTATTGGCGCACGGCCTCGAACGTCATTAAGGCAAAACCGATCGTCACCATGATGATGACCGTATCGAGCACCCGCACCAGCACCCGCACCTGCGTGATGTGCTTGCGCGCCAACAGATTGTCTTCGACGTCGATACGGAAATTTCGCTGGTAGAGGTTGGCAGCGATATGAAGCACCGTGAGCGCGATCCATCCGAACAAGCAAATGGTCGCCAACGCCAGCAATCGCCCGAGCGCGCCTTCAGTGTCGGGTCCAAGCGGCGCGGTCGGCAGTGCGATGGCGAGCGCAAGGAGCAAAAGCGCAAACCGCGTCGGATTCTTGGTCGCTTCTAGAATTGTCTGCAGATAGGGACGTCGGCCGTGCAGGAGCCGGCGCACGACCGCAAGGATCGCGGCGTGAATAAGCCAAGCAACGACAAATGCGATGACCAGGAGGCTAAAAGATACCGCCCAGGCCGGCGCGTAGGACATTGCGCTGCCTAATTCACTCAACTTCGCTTGAAGGTTTTGCGATAGATCTTGCCACATGACACAAAATATATCGGGCAACTCTTGAGATGGCGCCCGGTTTCAACCGGTTCCGCCGAGTTTTGAGGCGATACCATTCTCAGGCCTACACACTGGACACCGCGGCGACGTGGTGGCATCAAGGCGCCAATCTATCGTCATTAGACAGGCGGCCAGCAATGAAAACTTTTCTGCTGCGTGTTTTTACTTGGTGGAATGGCCAGACCTTTGGGACGCAGTGGTGGACGTGGCTATATGGCGAATACGTCGGCGAGGATGAATTCGGCAGCCGCTATTACCGAACCAAGGGCGGCAAGATCGATTCGGCGCTCGGTTTCGAACGACGCTGGGTGATTTACAGCGGCGTCGCGGAGGCATCCCTTGTGCCGCCGAGCTGGCATGGTTGGCTGCATCATACCGTAGACGTGCCGCCGACCCAGGAAGCGGTGAAATCGTACCCTTGGGAGAAGCCGCACCGGCCCAATCTGACCGGCACGCCGGGCGCGCAACGGCCGAGCGGATCGACGCTCGCTCAGGGCCGTCGTCCCAAGGCGACGGGCGACTACAAGGCTTGGGTGCCATGAAAGTCGGCAATCGGGCATCAGGCCGTTCCTGATTCCGGATTCCTGGTAGCCTGATCCCTGGTTTCGCCTTATTCGGCATGTTAACGGGGCGAGACGCACAGCCGCCGGAAACCGGGCCACGTACGGACTTCATGCTTCGCATCGCCGCACTCTTGGTCGTGATCGGCGGAACGCTAGCCGCCGTGCCCGCTGCGGCCCAATTCGGTACTATTTTCAACGACTCGCCGCCGCGCCCGCCGGCCGACGTTCCCAACGGGCCATTTCCGACGCAGCCGCCGCCAGTGCAATATCCGGGGCAATACCAGCCTCCGCAGCAGTACCCGGCGCCGCAGCAATACCCGGCTCCGCAAAATCCCGCCGCGCGCTCGCCGTCGGGCATTCAGGCCCAGCCGCTGCCGCCGCCTCCCGGCGCATCGCTCGCGCCCGCACCAGCAAATCAAGGCGGTGCGACTGCGCCGTTGGCGCCGTCCTCTCCGCAGCCTCAGTCCGCGCGCAGCGTGCCGGGGCCGGCCAATCCGCCGCCGCCGCCGCCGGCCGACACGTCACCGCAGCCGGACGATACCGTGGTCACCGAAACCCCGACGCAAAAGATTGAGAACGGTCGCGCGGTATTTTCCGGCCTCGATAAAATTACCGGCCGCATCATCTCGTTCGATGCAGCGATCGGTGAAACCGTGCAGTTCGGTGCGCTGCAAGTGACCGCGCGCGCCTGTTATACGCGCCCGCCGACCGAGGCGACCAACACCGACGCGTTTGTCGAGGTCGACGAGGTGACGCTGCAGGGCGAAATCAGACGGATCTTCACCGGCTGGATGTTCGCATCGAGCCCCGGCCTGCACGCCGTCGAGCATCCGATCTACGACGTCTGGCTGACCGATTGTGGGTCGCCGCTGTCCGGTCCCGTCGCGCAAACGACTGCGCCGCCGGCGCCGACCGCCGGTGCGGCACCGCCGGCTTCGGCACGCCCGCGCCAAGCCGCGCCGCAGCGGCAGCGCGTTACGCCGCTGGCGCCGGCGCCGGTTACGGACGACTAACGCCGGTCATCGCTCGGCAAGCTGCATTAGCGCATCACCGCCCGATACCGGACGACCGAGCGGCAGCGCGCCGAAATTCGCCTCGCCAACAAGGGCCGCGTCGAGCAGTTTGTGGTAGACTGGCCGCGCCACCTCGATGGCGCCAAATATGCGCAAATGGTCGGTGACGAACTGGGTGTCGAGCAGGCGATAACGCCCGGCTTTCAGCCGCGCGACCAGATGCACGAGGGCGACTTTCGACGCGTCGCGTTGGCGGTGGAACATACTCTCGCCGAAGAAGGTGCGGCCGAGGCTGACGCCATAGAGGCCACCGACCAAGTCCTCGCCGTCATAGACCTCGACGGTATGACAATCGCCGCGATCGAATAGCTTGCGGTAAAGGGTCCGTATCCGGACATTGATCCAGGTACGGGTCCGGCCCGGCGACGGCTCCGCGCAGCCGTCGATGACCGCATCGAAATCGCGATCTGCAATCACCGTGAAGCGATCGGACCGCACCGTGCGGGCTAGCCGATTGGATACGTGAAAACGATCAAGCGGGATGATGCCGCGCCGTTCCGGCTCGATCCAATAGAGCGCAGGGTCTTCAGCGCTTTCCGCCATCGGAAAAATGCCGCACGAGTATGCTTTAAGCAGTACTTCTGGCGTGATGTCGATGAGTGCGGACTCGCGGCTCGCCATGGCTTCGTCTAACCGGGTCGCGCCTCCTGGTTCAAGAGGCGTCGAATATGCTAACGTGAGTGTAGCGCTTGTGCGACGGAACTAAAGCTCGGAGATGGTGTGTGTTCCGGGCCTCGTTCACGGTTTCTGTCAGGAAATCGGCCGCAATTTTGATGCCGGCCGCTTTATTCGTCAAAATTCTGATCGACGACTTCGACAAAATCACGCTTGAAGATAACGTCGAATTGTGACGCGCCACGACGCACGCAAGCTCCGCCGTTAACGGATTGCACAGCATAATTCACTAACATTTTCGGAGAGCTTGAACGCTTTGCCGGCAGCCAGCGTTGCCTCTCGTGCCAGTGTAAGCGAATTCGGATTGGGGACATGGAACAAAATATAGAACAAAGTATACAAAACATATCAAATTCCGCGCCGATCCACGTCCTTGTTGTCGAGGACGAACTCCTCATCAGCGAATGGGTGGCGCAATCGCTGTCGGAGCAGGGGTTCGCGGTGCAAACTGTGACGAATGCCGCCGACGCCTTGCAGCGTCTGGCCTCGGTGCCGGTGGATGTGTTGTTCACCGACATCAACTTGGCGGGCGGTATGGATGGCGCAGCACTGGCGCGTCGCGCGCGCGAGATGCTGCCGCGTCTTCCGGTGGTCTATACGTCAGGGCGGGCCACCATGCTTACGCAGGATACGCGCGTGCCGGGCTCGATGGTCGTGCCAAAACCCTATGAACCTGTGCTGGTCGGGCGGTTGCTTGCCGCCGCGCTGCGAGCAACGACGGCCGGGACGCCCGCGTGAGCGCTACTGGGTCAGCGCGCCGCGGCCGAGGAACTCCTCAAGCCAGTGGATGTGATACTGGCCGTCGATGATGTCCTTCTCCCGCGCCAAGGCGCGAAACAGAGGCAGCGTCGTCTCGATTCCGTCGACAACAAACTCGTCAAGCGCGCGCTTCAACCGCATCAGACATTCGCTGCGCGTCTTGCCGTGGACGATGAGCTTGCCGACCAGAGAATCGTAGTACGGCGGAATCGTGTAGCCGTGGTAGACGGCCGAATCGACGCGCACGCCCAGTCCGCCGGGCGGGTGATAATGTACGATTTTGCCGGGAGAAGGCCGAAACGATACCGGGTTTTCGGCATTGATCCGGCACTCGATGGAGTGACCGTGGAATTTAACGTTGCTCTGCGTGAGCTCGAGCTCGCTGCCGGCGGCGACTCGGATTTGCTCAAGGATGAGGTCGATATCGGTGATCATCTCGGTCACCGGATGCTCGACCTGAATCCGCGTATTCATTTCGATGAAATAGAACCGGGCGTCCTCGTAGAGAAACTCGACCGTGCCGACGCCGAGATATTTGATCTCGCGCATCGCTTTTGCGACGGTTTCGCCGATCTCATCGCGCACAGCTGTGTTGAGGGCAGGGGAAGGGCCTTCTTCCCAGACCTTCTGGTGCCGGCGCTGCAAGGAACAATCGCGCTCGCCGAGATGAATGGCGCGGCCGTTGCCGTCGCCAAGCACCTGGATTTCGATGTGGCGCGGGCGCTGTAAATATCTTTCGAGATAGAGCGTGTCATCGCCGAACGCCGACTTCGCTTCGGCGCGCGCCGACATCAGCGCCGGGGCGAGCTCGCTTTCCGCCCGCACCACGCGCATGCCGCGGCCGCCGCCGCCGGCTGCCGCCTTGAGCATCAGCGGATAGCCGATGTCGGCGGCGAGACTATAGGCCTGCGCATCGGAGCCGACGCCGCCGTCCGAGCCGGGCACCACGGGAATGCCAAGCTCTTTGGCCGCGCGCTTGGCGGCGATCTTGTCGCCCATGAGGCGGATATGCTCGGGGCGCGGGCCGATAAAATGCAGATTGTGGTCGGCCAATATCTCGGCGAAGCGTGCATTTTCGGAGAGGAAGCCATAGCCGGGATGCACTGCGTCCGCGCCGGTGATCTCGCAGGCGGCAAGCAGGGCGGGAATATTGAGATAGCTATCCTTGGCGGCGGGCGGCCCGATGCAGACGCTTTCATCGGCCAAACGCACGTGCATCGCATCTTCGTCGGCCGTCGAGTGCACGGCGACGGTGGCGATGCCAAGCTCCTTGCAAGCCCGCAGCACGCGAAGCGCGATCTCCCCTCGATTGGCGATGAGGATTTTGTCAAACATCGGTGCGCTCAAGACCGCGAGCGGCTAATTGCTCATAGAGATCACAAAGCACTTGCAACATGATCCCTACCCGCAGCTCGCCATCACTCAATGATCATCAGCGGTTCGCCATATTCGACCGGCTGACCGTCTTCGATGAGAATCTGAATGACCGTGCCGGAGCGAGGCGCGGGGATTTGATTCATCGTCTTCATCGCCTCGATGATGATGAGCGTTTCGCCGGCCTTCACTCGGCTGCCAACTTCGACGAAGGGTCGTGCGCCAGGAGCCGAACCGAGATAGGCGGTCCCGACCATCGGCGAGGCGACCGCGCCCGGATGCTGCGCAGGATCGGCAGGTGCTCCGCTCGGGATCGTTGCGGTGGGGGCAGCAACGGGCAGGTCCGCCGGGCGCGCTCGGCCGGCGGGGGCATAGCCATGACGGGCGACGCGAATCGATACGCCCTGGCGTTCGAACTCGATCTCGGTGAGGCCGGTTTCATCGAGCAACTGCGCCAATTCGCGGATCACATCGTGATCCACGGTTGGCGATTTCGCAGTCGACGGGATACCGGGCTTGCGCGCCACGATCACTCCTTGGCGCCCGTGACAGCGGCGAGGCCGGTGATGGCGAGTGCATAGCCTTCCGTGCCGAAACCGCAAATCACGGCGCGCGCGACCTTCGATACGTAAGAGTACCGGCGAAATTCCTCGCGCGCATGAATGTTGGTGATGTGCACTTCGATGATGGGTGCGTCGAGCGTGAGGAGCGCGTCGAGGATGGCAACCGACGTGGTGGTAAAGCCAGCCGGATTAATAACGAGACCCAAAGCATTGTCGACGCGCGCCTCGTGAATCCAATCGATGATATCGCCTTCGTGGTTGGATTGACGAAAGACTACCGCAAGTCCGTGTCCATGCGCCGTCGCCTGGCAGAGCTTCTCTACGTCGGCCAGCGTGGCGCGGCCGTAGAGCTCTGGCTCACGCGTGCCGAGCAGATCGAGATTGGGTCCATTGAGGACGTAAACGGTCTTCGACATTTGAAAGGGCTGATCCCGGCAAGGATTGGCGCGGACGAATGCCCGCATCGGGTCTGTTTATAGGGAAGGCTCCCGCAAAGGGGAAGCCGGAATAGTCTGGAAATGTCGCCTGTGGCGCGCCGTCAGTGGTAAACGGCCTGGAGCCTTAGCCGCTACATCCCAAGCCGCCAAGCCGATTGAAGAAGAACGACTACTTTGCCTCCGCAGCGAGCTTCGCCTTCAGGTCGTCCAGGCCGACAGCGCCAACGACGAGTTCATCGCCCACCACGTAGGTCGGCGTACCGCTAACCCCGAGCGCGTCGGCTAGCTTCATGTCCTCCGCGATTGTGGTCTTCACCTCGTCGCTGTCCATGTCTTTTTCGATGCGCGCCATGTCGAAGCCGACCTCCTTGGCCACTGCGAGCGCATGCGCCTTATCGGCCGGCCCGCGGCCGCCGAGGAGCTTCTGGTGGAACTCTATATATTTTTTGCCGGAAGTATCTTGCATCCGTACAGCGACCGCGACATGGGCCGCTTCGACCGAGCCTTGGCCTAGAACGGGAAATTCCTTGAGCACGAATTTGAGATTGGGATTGGTCTTGAGCAAATCGACCATGTCGGGAAGCGCGCGCTTGCAGTAGCCGCAATTATAATCGAAGAACTCGACCATCGTGACGCTGCCCTGCGGGTTGCCGAGCACGACCTGATGCGGCGAATTAAAGAGAGTGGCGTTGTTTTCCTTGATGCTCACGCGGGCCTTGTCGGCATCGGCCTCCTTCTGGCGCTTGTCCAGGGCGTCCATAGCCTCCTGCAACACCTCGGGATGCTGGAGCAGATAATCTTTGATAATGCTTTCGATGGCGTGGCGCTGATCGCTCGAAAACTTCTCCGGCGCAGACGCCTCTGCCGCGGGGGTCTGGGCGGTCGTTGCCGGGGCAGACGCAGTTTGTGCCGATGCGAGCGCCGGCATCAGCATGATGGCCGCAGCCAATGTGGCTAACCGTAGCGGATGGCGGGTCATTGAGAGAGGATTCTGCATTGGAACCGTCCTGCTGATGTCACTTGAAAAGTGGGTTGTCGCGCTGGTTCTTGTTGAAGGCGACGATATCGTCGGCGCGAACCCAGCCAGGGGAGCCGATCGGAAACCGTTGTTTGGCGCGCTCCGCGAGTTCCCGCGCCGTTTTGTTATCGCCGCGGGCGAAGGCTGCTTGGGCCGAGGCGAGGTCAGCATCGGCGAGGTCTTTTTTGCGGCCGTAAGCCATTGCCAGCGTGGTATAGGCATCGCCCGATTCAGGCTCTTTGAGCAGCGCAGTACGCAGGAGCGGGATCGCGTCATCCGCCTGCTTGGCCTCGTTGGTAGCCACAAGCGCCTGGGCCAGCAAGATCTGGATGAGTGCCGGATTAGGGGCAAGCTCAACGGCCCGGCGCAGCGGCGCGATCGCTTCGGCCGGGTGAGTGCCCTCAAGCAGAGCCTGGCCTTTGAGTTCATAGAAGTAGGGATTGTTGGGCATTGCCTGAATCAAACTGTCGATTTGCTCTATGGCGCTGTGCATGTCAGCGAACCGGTAGGCCGAAATGGCCCGCGCATAACGGGCGGGCAGGCTAGTATCGCTGAACGGATAGTGCCGCAACACCACATCCGGGCGTTCGGTAAATCCGTAGAGCTTGGCCCGCATCATGTCGTGGCGGAATTGCAGTTCCGGCGGGTCCTTCCTGTCCCAGTATGGTGTTTTCACCAGTTCCGCGAGAGCGGCCATGCGCTCTTGCGGCATCGGATGGTTCTGGGCGTAAGGATTGGCGCCATACGCCGAGAACAACGACTCGTCGGCGAAACGCTTGAACGTATCGTACATGCCTTTCGCCGATTGACCGGTCATGGTCAGAAAGCGGACACCGGCACGGTCGGCCGACTCTTCCTGGGCGCGCTGATAGGACAAGATCGAATTTATCGCCAGGGCCTGCGGTGCGGTAAAGACTGCACCGCCGATATTGCCCATGTCGGTGTTGCCGGAATGGGCGCCTGCCACCATCGCGCCGACGCCCAGCAACATGGCCACTATCATCGCGGTCTGCGCGTTGGCAAGCTCCTGGCGCATCTTGGACAGGTGGCCGCCAACAATATGTCCCGTCTCATGCGCAAAGACGCCGATGAGCTGATTGGGCACCGTTGCCTGCATCAGCGCGCCGGTATTAACGAAGATGCGGTGCGCATCCATGACAAAGGCGTTGAAAGAACTGTTGTTGATGATGACGACCTTGACATTTTGGTTGTCGAGACCGGCGACTTTCAAGATTGGGGCTGTGTAATCGCGCAAAAGCTGTTCGATCTCGGCGTCGCGGATCATCGGGATGCCGGCATTCGACCCTGTTTGCGCCCGGGCAGGGACGCTCGCCAGCGCGAGCGCGGCGGCGACAACAATTGCGATGGCGCGCGAAGCTGGCTTCACCGGCCGCACCTTGCTAGGAGATCGAGCAACAATCATGTGAGACGAAGTACCGGTGCCTCGGTTCGGGCGCAAATTATGGATCGGACGCAGTAGGGTCAACACGTTGGGCAGTATGTCGGGGCAGCGTGCGGGGGCCAAATGATGCAGATCGCTAGACCAAGCGGGAGGAAAGCCGCTGAATGCGGCATCAGCGGGGCGGCACGGCGAAGGCCGATAAGCTACAGCGCGGGTCGGAATTTAAGGGCGATTTGATGCTGGAAAGGGCAAAAACCTTGCTGCGACCGTCCGCCCGTAGCAACGTACCGCCGTTTATGGTGATGGACGTCGTCGCGGCTGCGGCTCGCCTTGAGTCCCAGGGCCGCCGAATCGTCCATATGGAAGTCGGCCAGCCGGTGGCTGGGGCGCCGGTAACCGCTGTGGCAGCGGTGCGGGCGGCGCTCGGGAATGGTCCCCACGGCTATACCGAAGCGCTCGGCATTGCTTCGCTGCGCCAGCGCATCGCGCGCTCTTATTCGGGATGGCGCGGTTCCGAAGGTAATGGTCTCGATATCGATCCGGAACGTATCGTCGTCACCACTGGCTCTTCGGCCGGCTTCATGCTTGCGTTTCTCGCCGCTTTTGAGGCTGGCGATCGCGTGGCCGTAGCGGTGCCGGGTTATCCGCCGTACCGGCATATCCTCGCGGCTCTCGGCTGTGAGCCTGTCTTGCTCGAGACCACGGCCGCGACGCGATGGTCCTTAACATGTGAAGCGCTGCTCGCCGAGCACCGCGTGCGACCGCTCAAGGGCGTGGTGGTGGCCTCTCCCGCTAATCCGACCGGAACGATGATGCCAGCTCAGGCACTCGCCGATTTGGTCCGCAGCGCGGAAGATGCCGGCATAACCGTCATATCGGACGAGATCTATCACGGCCTCGATTACGCCTTCACGGCCAAGACCGCGGCATACCTGTCGGACGATGCGATCATCATCAACTCGTTTTCCAAATATTTTTGCATGACCGGGTGGCGGATCGGCTGGATGGTGGTGCCGTCCGTGCTTGTGCGTCCAATCGAGCGCTTGCAGCAAAACCTCGCGATCTCGGTTCCGACTTTATCTCAGATCGCGGCCGAGGCGGCATTCGACGCCCGCGCCGAGTTGGAAAAAGTGAAACAGGGCTACGAGAAAAATCGCCGCATTTTGCTTGACGGATTGCCGCGTGCGGGCCTCACGTCGTTCCTGCCGGTTGACGGGGCATTCTATCTCTATGCCGATATATCGAGGTTCTCGACCGACAGTTTCGAATTCGCTACCCGCATGCTCGACGAAGCAGGCGTGGCGGCGACGCCGGGTGTCGATTTCGATCCGGTCCACGGTCGGAATTTCTTGCGGCTATGCTACGCTGGCGCGCCGGACGAAATGCGCGAGGCGGTCGAGCGGATCGACAAGTGGCTTAGGGGATAGCAGTGAGAGGCGAACGATGAGCGAGGCGTTATTCGATATTTTGCGCAAGGTGCCGACGGCAACGATCACCACGATGCTGCTGAAGAAAGGCATCAGGCGTTGCTGGATGAATGGCCCAAAACCGCTGGTCCCGGGCGGCGCGCGAATCGTCGGCCCGGCATTTACCTTGCGCTTTGTACCGGCGCGCGAGGATTTGGCGACACCGGAAAGCTGGGCGAGCCCAATTTCGACCCGCGCCGCGATCGAGGCCATGCCGGAGGGCGTGATCGCGGTCGCCGACGCAATGGGCGTGCCCTCGGCCGGTATATTCGGCGATATCCTTTGCGCCCGCATGAAAAAGCGCAATGTGGCGGCGCTGGTTACCGATGGAGTCATGCGCGATCGCGACGGCGTGCTGCGAAGTGCGCTTCCGGTCTGGTGCTCGGGCGTTGCCGCGCCGGCTTCCGTCAACGGCCTGACCTTCGTCGGCTGGCAAGAGCCGATCGGTTGCGGCGGCTGCGCGATCTTTCCCGGGGACGTGATCGTGGTCGACGACGACGGCGCGGTGATCATTCCGCAGGCGATGGTGGAGTTCGCAGCCCATGAGGGCGCCGAACACGAACTTTATGAAAGCTGGGTATTCGGCGAAGTCGAGAAAGGCGTCAAACTGCCCGGCCTCTACCCGCCGAACGAGGACGCCAAGGCGCGCTACGCGGCGTGGCGGAACTCGCGGTCGTAATCGTCCACTCCCGCTTCGCGGGACAGGGTGAACCAGGGTCGCGCCATGTTATTCATCCTCTCCAAGACCCTCGGCTTTTTCGCGCAGCCGTCGAATTTGTTGATGTCGATCGGGCTCGTCGGCCTTATTTTCTTGTGTACGCGATTGCGGCGGCTTGCCAGTTGGCTCGTCGTCACGAGTCTCATCCTGTTGGCCTTTGCGGGGTTTTCCCCGCTCGGCAGGGTTCTGATGCTGCCGCTCGAACAGCGCTTTCCGCGCTGGGACGCTTCGCGGGGGCCGCCGGACGGCATTGTTGTTCTCGGCGGCGCTATTTCGCCGGGTATTTCGCTGGCGCGCGGCGCGGTCGCGCTCAACGATGCGGCCGAACGGATAGCCGCCACAGCAGTGCTGGCGCGCCGTTATCCCGACGCGCGGATCATTTTCTCCGGTGGCACGGGTTCACTGTTCGACGCGCCGGCCGAGGCTCCGGTCGCGGTGAAGGAATTCGAGGCGCTTGGGATCGAACATGACCGCATCACGGCGGAGGAACAATCGCGCAATACGATCGAGAATGCCGTATTTTCGCAACTCCTCGCCCAGCCGAAGCCGGGCGAGCGCTGGCTTTTGGTGACTTCGGCTTTTCACATGCCGCGCGCCATCGCGGCATTCCGTGCCGCCGGCTTTGCGGTGGAGGCTTATCCGGTCGATTGGCGCACGCGCGGACCAATTGATGCGACGGCGCCGTTTGCTTCGTTCACGGCGGGCCTCACGATGACCGACACCGCTGTGCACGAATGGGTCGGCCTCCTCGCTTACCGGCTTGCTGGTGCGACCTCCGAACTGTTTCCTGCGCCCTGAACAATCATCCTCGGCCTTCGTTTCGGGCGCAGTATGTATTTTTACTAATCCTTCATCGCTACGGTCCGATACTTTGTTGTCGCGCTTCGTCCTTTGGGGAAGGACCGCCATGTCCTCCGAGATGTCGACCGATATGCCTGATGCGCTCGTCGATCAGCCGGCGGGAGCCCCGGTCGAGGCCGCATCGACCCCGAGCGAGTGGGCCGAGACCGCGCTCACCGTGCTGTTCACCGCCGCAGCCGTGCTGTTCGTTTCGTTCGTTGCAGTCGTGACCGGGCTGGTCTGAGCCGCTCGCGTCATAGCGCATAGTCGGGATTCCACGGTTGAGAAATCCGGGCTACAAAAGAGCATGCCGCTCCATCTGATCATCGGTAACAAGAACTACTCGTCATGGTCGTTCCGGCCTTGGCTGGCGTTGAAGACCGCCGGGATCGCGTTTGAGGAAACGGTCATTTCTCTGGAAGCATCCGACTTCAAGGCGCGCGTGACCGCCGTCAGTCCCGCCGGCCGGGTGCCGGTACTGATCGACGGCAGCGTGCTGATCTGGGAATCGCTCGCGATCCTCGAATATCTGGCGGACAAATTCCCTGCTTCCGGCTTATGGCCGGCTGACGCAGCGGCGCGCGCCCATGCGCGTGCTGTCGCCTCGGAGATGCACGCGGGCTTCATGCCGCTGCGCCGGCTCCTTCCAATGAATGTGGCGCGGCCGGTCAAGCCGCGTACGCTCGATGACGGCGCAGCAGCTGACGTAAGGCGCATCGACGCCATCTGGAGCGAGTGTCGCGCAACATACGGCGCCGACGGTGGTTTTCTTTTTGGCACATTCGGGGCGGCTGACGCCATGTATGCGCCGGTCGTCTGGCGCTTCCATACTTATGCGGTCGAGGTCAGCGCGCCGGCGCGCGCCTACATGCGCGTAATGATGGCGCTGCCGGCCTGGGGCGAATGGCGTGACGCCGCACGACGCGAGCCGTGGGTGCTGCCGCACGACGAGGTCGACTGGCCGGAAATCCCGCGTGAGTAACGGCCGCGGTGACGTCGGTCAGCCGAAACGCTGTTCGAGCTCGCGCAACAGCGGCTGTTGATAGGAAAGTATCTTGGACATGGCGAGCGGCAGCGCGAAATAGGCGACGCGGTCGATTTCCGGAAAACATTGCCGTCGACCGGATTGCGGCGGCCACTCGATCTCGAACGCATTGCTGGCGAAGGTCGCAAGGTCGAAATCGGCTTTGCAGGCGAAAGCGTGGACGGTCTTGCCGCTCTTTTGGTTAACCGGCCCCAGCGCGATCATCTCGCCATCGGCCACAAGGTTCGTTTCTTCGGTGAATTCGCGCCGCGCCGCGGCAAGGATATCCTCGCCAGGGTCGACCAGGCCCTTGGGGATGGTCCATGCGCCGCTGTCCTTCCTGGCCCAAAACGGCCCGCCGGGATGCCCGAGCAGCACCTCAAGCCCATTCCTGCGGCGGAATACCAATAGACCGGCGCTGACCTCCATGGTGCGGCCCATCCGCGCATATCCCGAATAAACTGCGGCTCTCTACCGCAGATCTTGCTAAACAGGCTGGCGTCTGCATGATTTTGTCACGATTACGCTGACAATGCTCATTCCTCAGCTGGGCTCGTTAGAGCGCGTTGGGGAGGGGTACACCGATCCAATTTCTGCACGGGAGCTAACGCCAATGCGATACGGATTTATCGCCGCTTTTGCCGCTGCCGCGGTCCTTCTCGCGCCGATTGCCAAACTCACTGCGAGCGCGAAGGCCGACGATACGCCCAAGGACATTAAGGGCCTTTACCTGGTGAGCGATTATCCCGCGGTGACACTCCGCCCGGGCGAAACGTCGACCGTCAACCTTCGGTTACAGAATTACGACATGGCGCCAGAGCGCCTGGCGCTATCGATATCCGGCGTGCCGACAGGCTGGACGGCGACGCTGTTGGGCGGCGGCCAGCCGGTCGCGGCGGCAATGCCGGCAAGCAACTCCAGTGTTTCGTTATCGCTGCGGCTCGACGTGCCGAAAAACGCTCCGGCAGGCACCCAAACGCTCACCGTCGCTGCCACCGGGACCACCTCGAATTTGCAGCTCCCGATCGCGGTGACGCTTGCCAATGACCTGCCGGCCAAGCTGACGCTGACGCCGCAGCTGCCCGACTTGCGCGGGACCTCGAAGTCGAGCTTCGAGTATCAACTTGGCATCAAGAACGACAGTGGCAAGAAACTGACCGTGAGCCTGTCCGCCCAGGCACCGCAAAACTTCGACACCACGTTCACCGAGCAATACGGCACCCAGGAGCTTAACGCGGTGCCGATCGACGCCGGCCAGACCAAGGACGTGAAACTCAAGGTAACGCCGCCAAATACGGCTGGCGCCGGCGATTACAAAATCACGGCGCGGGTGGCGGCCGAGGACGCCGCAGCAACGACTGACCTCGAAATGACGATCACCGGCCAACCCAGGCTCGACGTCAGCGGTCGCGAGGGCCTGGTGTCGACGCGGGCTTCGGCCGGCAAGGAGGCTTCGGTGCCGGTTGTCATCACCAATACCGGCACGGCGCCAGCCGATGATATTCAGCTGAGCGGCTCGGCGCCGAGCGGTTGGAAGATTAGCTTCGATCCGAAAACGGTCGAGCGCATTGCGCCGAACGACAACAAGGAAGTGCAGGCCTTGATCACGCCGACCGAAAAGGCGATCGCCGGCGACTACGTGACCACGATCCGTGCTTCGGCGCGTGGCGAGTCGGCGTCGACGAATTTCCGCGTTACCGTGACCACCTCGACCATGTGGGGGATCGCCGGCGTCGGAATTATCGGCGTCGCGCTCTTGGTGATGGTCGGCGCGGTCGCAAGGTTTGGTCGGCGATGAGTCAAGAGATGAGTGCCGATGCCGTTATTGAGGCGAAAGGCCTCACCAAAACCTATGGATCGGCGGTAGCCGTCGATCACATCTCGTTTGCCGTCGGGCGCGGCGAGATTTTCGGTCTGCTCGGTCCCAACGGCGCCGGTAAGACCACCACGATCCTGATGATGCTCGGGCTGACAGACATTTCGGCAGGTGAAGTGCGCGTGCTGGGCTTCGATCCGGCGCGCGAGCCGCTTTCGGTTAAGCGGCGTGTCGGCTACCTACCGGATACCGTCGGCTTCTACGACAATCTTACCGCCGCTGACAATCTGCGCTACACGGCGCGTCTGATCGGATTTCGCGCAGCCGAACGCGAAAAGCGCATCGCCGACGCGCTCGATCGCGTCGGCCTAGCCGACAATGCAGATAAGCGTGTCAGCACCTTCTCGCGCGGCATGCGGCAGCGGTTGGGCTTAGCCGAAATCCTGATGAAGGGCGCGCAGATCGCGATCCTCGACGAACCGACGTCGGGACTAGATCCGCACGCAACCACCGAACTCCTCGGCATCATTCGCGCCTTCAAGGCCGAAGGCGTGTCGGTGTTGCTCTCCTCGCATCTGCTCGAACGGGTGCAGAGCGTGTGCGACCGCGTCGCGCTGTTCAGCGCCGGCCATATTGCCCTGATGGGTACGGTGGCCGAACTCGGCCGCGAAGTGCTCGGCGGCGGCTATGTGGTCGACATCGAGGCCGATGGTGCCGGATTGGTCGAACGGCTAGCGCTCATCCCGGGCGTCAGCGGCGTCGAGAAGACGGGCATCGGCAAGCTTCGCCTGCATGCCGATCGCGACGTGCGCCCGGAGGCGGCCGTCGAGGTGGTAGCAATGCAGGGCCGTCTAAAATATCTCGGCGTCCAGGAGCCGAGCCTGGAGGCGATCTACACCCGCTATTTCGAAAATAAGCCCGAAGAGGCCATGCAGGAAGGGGCGCGCCATGCGGCGTGAGGGCTCGGCCTTTCAAGGTCTCGGGGTGGTCATGCTCAAGGAGCTGTCCGACCACCTGACCAGCGTGCGCATGCGCGTGCTGGAATGGCTCGTGGTGCTGGTTGCGCTCGCGGCGCTCTATGGTGCGATTCAGCAGATCAAGGACACGACGGCCGAGGATCCGTTCCTGTTCCTGCGCCTGTTTACGACCTCGCGCGAGCCGCTGCCATCGTTCGTGGCGTTTTTGTCGTTCCTGGTGCCGTTGATGGCGATCGGGCTCGGCTTCGATGCCGTCAATAGCGAGTACAATCGCCGCACGCTGTCGCGCATTCTCTCGCAGCCGATTTACCGGGATGCTTTGCTATTCGGCAAATTCCTGGCCGGATTGGTGACGTTGTCGATCAGTCTGATCGCGCTGTGGCTGCTCGTCGTCGGGCTGGGATTGCTCATGATCGGCGTGCCGCCCGGCGCCGAGGAGATCGCTCGCAGCTTCGTTTTTCTCCTCGTGACGATCATCTATGCCGGGGTCTGGTTGGCGCTGGCGCTGTTGTTCTCGATCCTGTTCCGTTCGGCCGCGACCGCGGCGCTGGTCACGCTCGGCCTGTGGCTGCTCATCACCTTCATCTGGCCGGTTCTTGCCGGCGCGTTCGCCCAAATCGTCGTGCCGCCCGACCCGCGTTACATGGCGCTCGGGCTGCAGACGCCCGGCACGGCGGAACTCGAGCAAATCCTGGCCCGGATATCGCCCTCGACACTCTATGCCGAAGTCGTGGTGGCGCTGCTCGATCCGACCACCCGGGCGCTTGGGCCGATCTATCTGAGCCAACTTCAGGGCGCCGTCCTGGGCGCGCCGTTGCCGCTCGGCGAGAGCGTCTTGATCGCCTGGCCACAGATCGTCGGAATGATCGCCACGGCGATCATGCTGTTCGTCATCGGTTATGTGATCTTTCAGCGCCAGGAAGTTAGAGCTTAGCCGTTGCGCTGGTAGTCCGGGCATAGTGAAATCCCCCTCGCCGAGGAGGGGGATTCGTGACCGCCATCACCAGCAGCGTCGATACCGCGTCGAAGGATTACCGCGCCAACCAGGCGGCGATGCGCGCGCTGATCGCGGAGCTGGAAACTCGCCGCGCCAAGGCCGCCGACGGCGGTCCGCCACGCGCACGGGAACGCCACCTTGCACGGGGCAAATTGCTGCCACGCGAGCGGGTGATGACGCTCCTCGATCCGGGCGCGCCTATCCTCGAATTGTCGCCGCTTGCCGCCGACGGCCTTTACGGCGACGCCATCCACGGCGCCGGCCTCATCACCGGAGTCGGCCGGGTCTCCGGCCGCGAATGCGTCATCATCTGCAACGATTCCACCATCAAAGGCGGCACCTATTATCCGATGACGGTGAAAAAGCATCTGCGCGCGCAGGAGATCGCGCGCGAGAATAATTTGCCCTGCATTTACCTCGTCGATTCCGGCGGTGCCAACCTGCCGCACCAGACCGAAGTATTTCCAGACCGCGAGCACTTCGGGCGCATCTTCTACAATCAGGCGACGCTGTCGGCTAACGGCGTAGCTCAAATCGCGGTCGTCATGGGCTCATGCACCGCCGGCGGCGCTTACGTGCCAGCGATGTCGGACGAGACTATCATCGTGCGCAATCAGGGAACGATTTTTCTCGGTGGCCCGCCGCTCGTGAAGGCCGCGACCGGCGAAGTCGTCACCGCCGAACAGCTTGGCGGGGCCGAGGTTCACACCAAAAAATCCGGCGTGGCCGATTATCTTGCCGAGAACGACCGCCATGCGCTCCTGCTGTGCCGCCAGATAGTCGCCGGCCTCAACACTAAGAAGACAATCGACATTCCGCTCGTCAAGCCTGTCGAGCCGAAATACGACGCGGTCGAGCTCGATGGCATCGTGCCGGTCGATCTGAAAAAGCAATACGACGTGCGCGAGGTGATCGCGCGCCTAGTCGACGCCTCCGAATTCGACGAGTTCAAGGCGCTCTATGGCACGACGCTGGTTACCGGTTTCGCGCATATTCACGGCATGCCAGTCGGCATCCTGGGCAACAACGGCATCTTGTTCTCGGAAAGCGCGCTGAAAGCTGCGCATTTCGTCGAGCTGTGCTGCCGCCGCCGCGTGCCGCTTCTCTTCCTGCAAAACATCTCCGGCTTTATGGTCGGGCGCGACTACGAGGCCGGTGGTATCGCCAAGGACGGCGCCAAGATGGTGACCGCCGTCGCCTGCGCCCAGGTGCCAAAGGTTACCGTCATTATCGGCGGCTCCTACGGCGCCGGAAATTACGGCATGTGCGGCCGTGCCTATGGTCCGCGCTTTTTGTTCACCTGGCCGAACGCCCGCATCTCGGTGATGGGCGGTGAACAGGCCGCAAGCGTACTCGCAACCGTGCGCCGGGACAATATCGAGGCCGAGGGCAAGAAATGGTCGCAGGTCGAGGAAGAAGAATTCAAGCAGCCGATCCGCGAGCAATATGAAGCGGAGGGAAACCCGTATTACGCCACCGCGCGGCTGTGGGACGACGGCATCATCACGCCCGCCGAGACGCGGCGCGTGTTAGCGCTATGCTTTTCCGCTGCGCTCAATGCGCCGATCCCGGAGACGCGGTTTGGTGTGTTCAGGATGTGAAGCTTTACGCCGTTCGTCGTACCGACCAGGAGATTTTAATGCCCAAAACCATCGAGCACATCCATTGGCCGGACGCCCCGGATCTGTGGATGCCCTATGCGCCGGCGATCAAGGTCAAAGGCGGCACCACCGTCTACCTCGCCGGCGTGACCGCGGCGCCGGTTTACCATCACCATCCGCATCGGCCGGAAGAGTTCGATTCGATGCCGCGCGACATGGCGGGGCAGGCGAGGGCGGCGCTGGAGAACCTCAAGCGCGGCCTGCAAGCCGTTGGTGCCACATTCGCCGACATCGTCACCGCCGATCGCTTTGTGACGGACTTGACCGACCAGGACGCCCTCAACCGCGTCTGGGGCGAGTATTTTGGCGATGCCAAGCCGACCACCACCACGGTTCAGGTCGTACGGCTTGCCACCGACCCGCGCTGCATGGTTGAGATCAACGCCATCGCAGTGATCGATTAAGGAGAGAAGCCCCATGCCGCAAGCGGCCTATCGAACCGCCCTTCTCGTCGGCGTCGGGTCGGGACTGTCCGCCTCGCTGGCGCGGCTCTTAGGCAAGGCTGGGCTGAAGGTCGCGCTCGCCGCACGGCGCGCCGCCAATCTGACGGCATTGGCGCAGGAGACCGGCGCCAAGAGCTTTGCCTGCGACGCAACCAATCGCGCCGATCTGGCAAAGCTCTTTGCGGACGTCGAAACAGCGCTCGGGACGCCAGACGTGGTCGTCTACAATGCCAGCTACCGCACGCGGGGGCCGTTCGTGGAACTCGATCCCGACGAGGTCGCCAAATCGATCGCGGTCAGCGCGTTCGGCGGTTTTCTGGTGGCGCAGGAGGCGGTGAAGCGCATGCTGCCGAAAAATCACGGCGCGATTCTCTTCACCGGCGCTTCTGCGAGCGTAAAGGGCTACGCCCAGTCGGCGCCGTTCGCCATGGGCAAGTTCGCGCTGCGCGGCCTGGCGCAGAGCATGGCGCGGGAACTTGCGCCGCAGGGCATTCACGTGGCGCATATCGTGGTCGACGGCGGCATTCGCAGCGAACGCCGGCCCGATCCGCCGGACAAGCCCGACAGCATGCTCGACCCCGACGCCATAGCGCAGAGTTATTTGCATCTTCTGCAACAGCCCCGTAGCGCCTGGGCCTGGGAGATCGAGCTGCGGCCGTGGCTTGAGAAGTTCTGATGGCCTCGGAGATTTTGAATCTGGTTCCGCGGCCGGGCTATAGTCGCACCATGTCGAAAATTATTATCACGACGATACTGCTGGCCATAGCGATTTTGGTGGCAGTGCCTGCGGATGCGCAAACGCACCGCCGGCATGAGCGCGAGCCCAAGGAGGTCGAGCATCCAGCCCCGGCGGTGCCTGCCGATAAGCGCGACAGCATAGTCGCGGCGCCGGGTACTTTCACTGGCCGGCCGTATTGGCTGGCGCTCGCGCACTGCGGCGGCATCTACTTCAAGCTCAATGTGCTCTACACCGATATCGCTGTGCACGCGCGTGCGGTGAAGCCCGACCCCAAGCTCAATGCCGAATACACAAAGAAGCTCAACGACGCGATTAAGATCGCGACCGTGTATTTCAGCGGCGCAGAGCGCTTTTTAATGACCGATCGCGGGCTCGAACGGGTCGACGCCGTTCTTACCTATGACGGGCAGTCGCTCGCGGCGGGTGACCGCGTCAAGACCATCGATGCGGCGCTCAACGCGGCCAAAACATGCCCGGCGCTTTATCAAGCTTGTCAGGAAGCTTATCCCAAGGCGTGCAGCGAGCCGCTTACACCAATGAGCTGAAGCGACGAAGCGGTAGGGCACGGCGTCGCGCAAGGAGAAGTTCTATGCGGCCACGTTTTGCAGCGGTCATCGCGGCGGTCATGCTGACGACGCTCACGGCAAATGCGCAGGATAAGAGGCCTGCCGACGCGTCATCGGCTACGGAACCGGCGGATTTCCCCGGCGTCGGCGAAATCATGGCACTGCAACAGATGCGCCACATCAAGCTCTGGTTTGCCGGTCACGCGGGCAACTGGCGGCTCGCCGACTACGAAATCGGGGAGTTGAAGGAGGGGTTCGACGACGTGACCAAACTCCTCGGCGGCGATATTGTAGACAGCCACGTCGGTGCTCCGATCGCCGCTCTCGAAAAAGCAATCGATGTCAAGGACCGCGCCGGATTCGACACGGCTTTCGACAAGCTCAGCGCCGGCTGCAATGCCTGCCACCATACGCTGGACCATGGATTTATCGCGATCCATCGGCCCACTTGGCTGCCCTATAGCGATCAATCCTTCACGCCGCCGAAATAGGTCGAGCCCTCAATCCGGCGCCTGATAGAGACGCTCGTCATAGAGCGCGCCGGCGATCGGGATGGGTTTTTCGCGGAACTGGCGAGTATAGGCCGACTTAGCGTGGGCGTCGAGCGCGGTCATGTTGCTCCAGGCCTCGACGACAGTGAAGTGATTTCCCCGGTTGGCCTGCTGAAACGCTTCATAACTGATGTTGCCGGCCTCATTTGCGGAATCGATGACCATGGCTTTGAGCGCCGCCATGCAGTCGTCCTTGCCGGTAGAAATGACGTCCACATGGGTCACGACGTAGATTGTGCGGGGTGCCATCGCGCTCTTTCCCCGTCCGGCATTGAGCGCATTATTGATCCGCTCGTCCTCGGGCGCTGTCTCGATCGCCTTAAGTTTGTCGTGAAATTGAACTGTGGTTGCGGCCGCGGCGTGAGCATCGAGAGCCGCCCGATCCCGCCACGCTTGCATCGTAGCGAAGCGGTTTGGGCGACCGATTTCCTGCAATGCGTCAAAGCGTAAATTGCCATCCTCCTTGCGGCTGGCATCCCGGTAGTTTTCGAGTAAAGCCGCGCCGGCCGTTGCCGCGTTCGACATGAACTCGACGTAAGTGGTCACATAGACCGCTCTGTCTTGTGCGAAAGCATCCTGCCCAAGTGCCGCCCCCAGAATTGCTGCCCCAAGCGGTAACCGCTGAAGAATTGGGCGCATGAAAATCGATCTCCGCTGAAACGGCACAGGCGATGGTAATGACCCATTTGCCGCCGCGTCAACGCGCCGCGTGTCGAATGACACGCGCCCGGCACATTCTCGCTTGATATTGAGGCGATGCGGAACCATGCGCGCCATTTTGTGTCCGCAACAAAGTGCAAATTCGAAGCAGGGAGCGCCGACGATGACCTATCGCGTCTATTCCGGCCCGCGCGGCTCGGAGTCGATCTCACCTTTGGAGAAGGATTGCATGCTATTCAAAGAGTTCCAGAACTTCGACGAGGCGCTGGGTTGGGCGCGGCATATCAACAAGGGCGGTCGCGTCGCTTTGCTGGTCGAAGGTGATGACGGCACGCGGCTGACCAGACGACAGATCGTGACCGCGTTAAAGAGTCTCGATACGGGCGAAACGGCCGATCATGCCGCGTAGCTAGCCAATATTCACCACGACATTACCCAGCACCTTGCCCTGTTCGACCGCTTCATGGGCGGCGACGATATTCGCAAGCGGAAAGGTCGTGCCGACATTGGTGATAAGCCCGCCCGTTTCGAGCGCGTGTTCGATGCCCGCAAGCGCCGCGGCGCGCTCGGCGGTGTCGAGTTCATAGACAAAAATGAATCGCAACGTGATGGCGTTGCGCAAACAGAAACCCAGCGGCACGGCGGCCTCGGCCGCGCCGGTTCCATAAACGACGACCATGCCATGCGGGCGCACAACGTGAGGAATGAGTTTGGCGTTGGCGGCAATGTCCAATTCGATGACCGCGTCGACGCCCTTCTTATCGGTTATGGCCATCACGCGCTCGCCGACCGGTTCGCGCTTATAGTCGATTGTGTGATCGGCGCCGGCGGCGCGCGCCGCATTCGCCTTCTCCGGTGAACTAACGGTAGCAATGACGGCGGCGCCCGCCGCCTTGGCGAACTGCACCGCGTAGTGACCGACCGAGCCGGCGCCGCCAGCGATCAAAAGCGTCACGCCGGGCGCGGCGCGGGAGACCGCAACGGCGTGATAGGCGGTCATCGCCGGAATCCCAAGACACGCGCCGATCTCGAAGCTCGTATTCGCCGGCAACCGGACCGCTTGCGCGGAGGGGAGCGTGACGTAGTCGGCGCAGGTCCCGAATGCACGCAGCCATTGCGCGTTCCATACCCACACCCGCTCGCCCAGCCGAGCGGCGGGGACACCGTCACCGACCATGTCGATGTCGCCCGCCCCATCGCTGTGCGGTATCACGCGGGAATAGGAAATCTTGCGTGTCGACCCCGCGCGCGCCTTAACGTCGGAAGGATTGACGCCGGATGTTGCGAGTTTTACGCGGACCTCGCCCGGTCCGGGTCGGGGCGAATCGACCTCGCCCAGCTTGAGCACGTCGTTTGCCGGGCCGTTTTGCTCGTAGTAAGCAGCGCGCATTCTGGTTCCCTCCCTGGGACCGGACGGGGATTATCACCTTGACAAAGCACCACCTGACAGTTGATACGGTAGCCGCCCCGAAAGGGGATGGCGCGCCCGAAATAGTTGTCAGCCGCGCGATGCGTGAGGCTGGCGCTTCTGTGATCGAAGAGTTGAATGGCGTTGTTTCGGCCTCCGGGCTGGCTGAGGCGGTTTATATCGCCATGGCCACCGCGCCCATTTCAGTAAGGGAGGAGGAACCTCCAGGCCACCGCAAACGACCCGCAGCCTGAGCGTAATCGACGCGCAATCGGAATCCATACTTTCAAAGTCGGCAATGCCAAAAATTTGACGTTCAGATACCTCGATTGATTTTGATACAACGATATTGGTCACCTCGATTTGTCCATGCTGATAAATCACATATCGATGGACTAAGTTGTTTCGTTGAGTCGCAATAAAGTCGAGTTGCTGTAGACAGAGATCTATCTCGTTGTAGCGTTTTATTGTGGTTCTAGTAACTCGTAATAGGCCGCGGATTCGTTCTGCGAGGTCGCCTAAGCGCATACCACTAAAAACTATTCTGGCTTTGGCATCGTTTAGTCGGGTAAGGCGACGCGCTAATAGGTGCACTTGATGTTCTGCAATTGCATACGATGTGATAAATCTGCCTAGCGCGGCAAAATAGGGCTCATCTTCTGGGGGCGTGGGTGCCTGTCCTGGGGTATTATAACCAAGCAATGCGGCAGCTAGTCCGCTGATCGGAACAGAATCTTTGGCCACGACCAAACTTCCCCCCAAAATTGAGATGAATACCGACGCATGGGAGCGCTTCGAGCGCGCCGTTGACGTTGTGGCTAAATCTCCGCCGCAGCATAGGGCGAAGGCCAAAAAGAGTCCCAAGGCGAAGCGACTAAAGCCGCAGGCGAAGAAGTCGCGCTAGTAGCCTTGTAGTGCGTTGCTGCCGGAACACGGCTCAGTCAAGTTGGCCACACGGCGTTGGATTTTCCAGGTTCAATCGTGTTTTTGCACGATGGGCAGGTCCATACGCTGCCGCGCTTCGGAACAAAAACATACTGCAGGGTCGCTATATGACTATGCTCATAGCAATTTGTGCATGCCCAATGAGGCGGTTCCTCTCCGCGTTCCTCTGGCTTCAACACATACGCGTAAGCACCGTATCCAACATTCTTGCGTTCATAGCGGGACTTCTCAGTATCCCATGTTTCAAAACGGCGGAGTTCTTCTTTAAGCTCGTTTACTTGCTCAATCGCCGCCGTATAGCGTTGTTGGGCGGCGATGATTTGTTCCCAGAGATCAGAAACGGCAGCGTTCCGTTTGACGGTATCGTCAAGCTCTCTAAGCGCCTTCGCAGTATTGAACATGGAATTGAAGGCGCTTATGCCCGCAAATACTTCACCGACCATGACGTTTCCTCCAGCGCATAAAGCGTTTTGCCTCGTGGCTAATGGGCTTGCGTCCGCGCCTTTTCCTAATTGGCCTTGGCTTTACCCACGCCGTTAGTTCGCCGATACGTCAAGCGCTTGCCCTTGATGCCAGCCGCAGCGATTTCAGCGCGCATAAGGTCGTTCACGCCAAGGGCCGAACGGTTTGAATAGCGGAAATCAAATTCCGCGAGATAACGGTGCAGGTGTTTCTCGCTGCAATGCTGATAGACGCCCTTCATGCCTCGTTTGAAGATCGAAAAGAAGCCTTCGACCGTGTTGGTATGGACGTTGCCGCGCACGTATTCGTCAATCGTGTGGTTGATGGTTTCATGACTGGCAAACTCCTTGCCGAGCGACGTGTACCAGCCAGCGCTATCGGTCATCAGTTTAGCCTCGCGGGCCAGATTGGTGCGAAGGACTGGCGCGAGGTCGGAGATAGCCGTACCGTCCACATGGAACGTGCGGGCTTCCCCGCCGCGTGTGACTAGTGTGAGAACGGCATTCATATGACCCTGACGCTTGCCCTTGGCGTGACCAGCCTGCTTGCCGTAGTAAGTCTCATCGACCTCTACCACCTCACCAGCGCCGCCCATTGGCGCGGCAAAGTTGCCTTGGCGAAGTGCCTCACGAAGCCTGTGCATCATGAACCAGCTCGACTTGTACGAGATACCAAGTGAGCGATGGATTTGATGCGCTGAAACGCCTTTCTTCGAGGCAGTCAGCATGAATAGAGCGGCCAGCCACTTAGACAGTGGAATTTTCGAGCGCTCGAATACGGTTTTGACCGTGACAGTGAATTGCTCGCGGCAGCCGTTGCACTGATAGACGCCCGGACGGTGCTTCTTGCCCTGCAACGCGGTCACGTCATCGCCTGTGGAGCCGCAGTGAGGGCATACAGGGCCATTCGGCCATACGCGGGCTTCTAGCCACTCGCGGGCCTTGGTTTCGTCAGTGAAAATGGGGTTTTGCAGGTTCGAGGTCATCGGGGTCGTCCTTTCGTGACCCCATACTAGCTATCGACCGTGCTTTGTCAAGGTTATAATCGCCGACCGGACGATCATTGCTGGCAATGTTAGCGGAAGCGTCGCTGACGGTCAGCACGCAAGAGCGCGTTGAGCCGCGATAACGCCATGTTCGCGCGTTAATTTTCGGCTTTGGGACCGAAGCCTTACAAAATGGCTTTGTCCTTGAATTATCGGGCAATACCGCCATACTGCGCCGATTGTGCCATGGGGCACGGGGTAGGATTCCTTGGAACAGCAGCAGAATATCGTCGCGAGCACGTTGGCAGCGAGTCCTTGCAACGTCCTGATGATCTACCCGCGCTTCATGACGGATTCGTTCTGGAACTTTTCGGAAGCCTGCGAACTGGTGGGCGCCCGGTATCCGGCGATCCCGCTCGGGCTCATCACGGTGGCGGCGCTTCTGCCAAAGTCCTGGAACGTGCGGCTGGTCAACCGCAACACCGAGGATCTCGCCGAGAGCGACCTCGACTGGGCCGACATGGTGATGACCGGCGGCATGCTGTTCCAGCAATCGGATACGCTGGAATTGATCGAGCTGTGCCGTGCGCGCGGACTTCCGGTGGTGGTCGGTGGTCCCGACGCGACTTCTAGTCCGCACCGCTATGAAACCGCGAATTTTCGTGTCCTTGGCGAAGTCGAGGACATGATCGGGCAATTCGTCGAGGCTTGGGAGCGGGGCGCCCGCGAGGGCATGTATGTGGCGCCCAAATTCCAAGTCGACGTCACCAAGACGCCGATCCCGCGCTTCGATCTCTTGAAGTTCGAGCAGTACCTCTACATCGGCGTTCAATTCTCGCGCGGCTGCCCGTTCACTTGCGAGTTCTGCGATATTATCGAGCTTTACGGCCGCTCGCCGCGTACCAAGAGCCACGACCAGATGCTGGCCGAACTCGAGGCGCTCTATCAGCTGGGCTATCGCGGCCATGTCGATTTTGTCGACGATAATCTGATCGGCAACAAGAAGGCGATCAAGGCATTTCTGCCGGTGCTCGAAAAGTGGATCGAGCAGCACGATTATCCGTTCGAATTCACGACCGAAGCCTCGCTCAATCTTGCCGACGACGGCGAGTTGTTGGCCATGCTCAAGCGCTGCAACTTTTTTGCCGTTTTCGTCGGCATCGAGAGCCCGGATACGGAAACGCTGGTGGCGATGCGCAAGAAGCAGAATACACGCCGCAGCATCGGTGACAGCGTCCACAAGATCTATCGCGCGGGGATGTTTGTGACGGCGGGCTTTATTGTCGGCTTCGACAGCGAGAGGGGCTCGGTCGCCGAGCCGATGATCGAGCTCATCGAGGAAGCGGCCATCCCGATCGCCATGGTGGGTCTGCTCTATGCGCTACCGAATACGCAACTCACACGCCGGCTGGCGCGCGAGGGACGCCTGCATGTCGACCACGATTCCGCCCCGGCCGGTAAGGGCGACCAATGCACTGCCGGCGTCAATTATCAGACCAAGCGCTCCCGCCTCGACATTCTGCGCGACTATCGCAAGGTTCTCGAACGGATCTACGATCCCGATGCGTTCTGCGGCCGTTTGGAACGGCTCGCCGCCATGCTCGATTGTACCGGTCGGCGGAAGGAATTGCCCGAGGGCGACATCAGGCGCCGGCTCTCCACTATCAACATGGTTCATGAGCTGCTGTCGCGACTGCCGGAAGGGCGCGAGCGCTTCTGGAAGGCTTTTACCGCCTGCATGTCGAAGAACCCGCAATCGGTCCGCGCCATCGTGACGTTGATGGCGTTCTACCTCCATGTCGGGCCCTATTCGCGCTACGTCATGAAACAGATCGATCGCCAGATCGAAGATCTCGAACACGGCCGCTTCGTTGCGCCGAAACTGCTGCCGCCTGTGGCCGTGCCGGAGCCGATCGTGCCGGAGCCGGCGGTGGTCAACGCTTAGACACGACGTCAGAAGCTAAGCGACGCCACGATCGACAGATCGGGTACGACGCGTAGCGGCGGTTGCTCGGCATATTCGTCCGGCATGCGCGTGCGATTGACCCAGAGCGGGCGAAAGCCGAACGCGGCGGCTCCCATCACATCCCAGCGGTTCGACGAAACGAACACAACATGGTCGGGGCTTATTCCGAAGCGATCGGTGACGAGCGCGTAGATTTCGGGCCGTGGTTTGTAAGCGTGCAAGGCATCGACCGATAATACGGCATCAAGGAGCCCGGTCATGCCGGATGCTTCGACAGCGGCACCTAGCATGCGCGGCGAGCCGTTGGAGAGAATCGCGGTTGAGAGGCCGCGCGCTTTGAGCGCGATCAGGGCCGCCCGCGCGTCGGGATAGGCATCAAGCGTGAGATAGGCTTCGAGCAGCTTCGGCCGCAACGCACGATCCACCGAGGGAACGCGGGCGAATGCGTAATCGAGCGCCCGTTCGGTGAGGGTCCAAAAATCGAGGTAACGGCCGGCGAGCGTCAGCGTCCAACTATATTCGAGCTGTTTTAATCGCCAGATTTCCGAAAGTCGGTCCGCGTCGGGGCCGGCAGCGGCGCGATGGCGCGCGATGGCGGCGTGCACGTCGAACAGCGTGCCGTAGGCATCGAAAACATAGACGTGTGGCTTGACGTCACTCATGGGTCGAACTCATGGCAAGGTCTCCGGTGAGCTTTACTGGCAATTCGCCCACGCCAATGCTTGAACCAACAAAGGTTCGCGCCTTTATGGATTGGCCGTCGGATATCGCAATAATGTCGAAAACGACCGGCCGCGGATGTCGTAGACGCGGGCATAGACGACACCGTCGCGGATGATCTCAAGCACCACCGGCGCATCGAGATCGGCGCAATAGAACTCGTTCAGCATCATGGCGAAGTCGGCGCCTGGCGGGTCCCAGATCGTGTTGAATCCCGCTCCCAATCCGACGACGACCGCCGGATGAGGTCCGCACACCGCGACGGTCCATGATCCGCCGGGCGGTTTCTCGGCGCGCTCGGCAAGGAGCGTGCGCAATTGCCGTGACGCTTGCGTCATCGACAAGCCCCAATAGTCGATCATGAAATAGGGCCGCGCGCCGGCGACGCCGCCGATGATGTGATTGTAATAGGTGTATTGATAGGGATGCAGTCGGACCATTTCGATTACGGGGGACGCTATGCCGGCGACGAATACCAAGGCGGCAGCGATTGTTACGGCGACACCGCGTCGCTGCAGGCGCCTCGTGATCCACGCGGCGGCAAGGGCGCCAAGAACGGCAAACGGCGGTAGCGTAAAAACCAGGTGACGAACGCCATTATACATGTATGGCCGCGTCGTGACCGTGACCAAGAGCGGCAGTATCACGGCGAGCACTACGGCCAAGAGTGCGGCGCTCCGGCCAACATCGCTGACGCTTTTTTCGCCGCGCGCCGCCGCGATGGCGGCGCCGACCGTTCCACACATCCCGAGACCCAGCATCAATTCGGGATTTGTGAGCATTTCGAGAGTGGGCGCATAACTGCGCGGCATGTCCGGAACGAGGATCAGTCGGCCGTCAAACAGCTCTCGCCAGGGTTTGTCGAAAAAACTGGAAAAATATTCGACCGCGTGAAACGGGTTGAGGGGCGAAATCACGCTCCACGGCCAGACCAGGCCCATGACTAGATAAGCAAGAATCGCGGCCGGGATGAACGGGACAAGAAACGATCCGCATTCGCCGAGTGCCGCCCGTAAGCCGTCGGCGCGCGATTTGACCGCGATAATGAGCGGAAGCGGAAGGAGCGCGTCCAAGACCGCGAAGCCGCCGAGCACGCGCGCGCCGATGGCCAGACCGACGCCAACCCCGCACAGCGCAATCGTTGGCGGCGTGGCACGCGGATATTCCTGGAACGCACGCACTATGCCGAGCAGCGCGATCATCATGACCGTGGCGAACGGTCCGTCCTTGGCATTAATGAACATATGGCCGTAGTAGAGGGGACAGGCGGCAAGAAGGACGAGCGCTACCAGACCCGCGAATGGGCCGCCGAGACGTCGGCCAAGGCGCCAGGTGACCAATAAGCCGATGAGGCCAACGGCGGCGCCGACAAGCCGTCGGGTCTCGAATAATCCGAACGGGAGTATTTTTGCGGCGAGCGTAGCGATGATGTCGTAGCCGCCGCCATACATGTAGAGATTGACGAACGACAGCGCGCGCCGATCGTTGAAACCGGACCGATAGAGCGAGACTAAGAGGTCGCCATATTGGGAATGGGTGTAGTCGTCCCAGCCGAGTCCGTAGTCGCGAAAAGTCGCCAGCGCGATCGCCGCCGTCAGGATCACGACACCGATCGCGAGCGCATCCAGCCGGCGCGCGCCCGCTTGCGACGGCAGTGAGAGCGAATTCACCGCAACTTGGTGCACGATTGGCCCGGTCTGTGACGCGCGCATTGCCGCGAGGGCATCCTCATGAGGCCCAATCGCGCGCCGGACAATGCGTCAAATAAGCGGGCGCGTTGGGGTTCGGCATGAGGCGAGGGCAAGAAGCGGGGCAGGAGGCCCCGCTCACGCGAAGGGTGGTGCCCGCGCGCTTATTTCGTTGCCGCCTCGTACAGTTCGGCGACGTAATCCCAATTGACCAGATGATCGAAAAACGCCTTCAGGTAATCCGGCCGCCGGTTGCGATAGTCGATGTAATAGGAATGCTCCCAAACGTCACAGCCGAGGATCGGCTTGGCGCCATGCACAAGCGGATTTTCGCCGTTCGGCGTTTTCATGACGACGATCTTGCCGTCCTTGACCGCGAGCCAGCACCAGCCGGAGCCGAATTGCGTGATACCGGCTTGGGTGAGATCTTCCTTCACTTTGGCCAGCGGGCCAATGTCGGCGGTGAGTTGCGATTCGAGCTTGCCGGGGAGCTTTTCGCCGCCGCCGCCTTTCCTCATCCATTTCCAAAAATGGATGTGATTGAAATGTTGGGCGGCATTGTTGAACAGGCCCGGGATTTTGCCGAAGGTGCCCTTGAGCACCTCCTCGACCGGCTTGTTCTCCCATTCCGTGCCCTTGGCCAAGTTGTTGCCGGCGGTGACGTAAGCTTGGTGGTGTTTGTCGTGATGGAATTCGAGGGTCTCGCGCGACATATGCGGGGCGAGCGCGTCATAGGGATAGGGAAGCTCGGGCAGGGTGAATGCCATTGGTCTACTCCTCAATGTGAAACCGAAGCGGCGGATAGGCGCCGGTGCAACCGCGTGGGAAAGCGAAAAGTTCCTCTAGATAGGGCCAACACGGCGTTTGGGCAACGCTTGCGCCATTAACGAAACCGGCGAATTTACGCTTTCCGCCGGGGGCGTCGGGATAATAGCCCTTGCGTGGCGCCGGGAGCGCCGCCAAAATAGTTAGCGAAAGTCGCTCTTACGCCGGATTTGGAGCCGGGGACACTCCTATGTATTTGCTTTTGTTGGTGTTTGGTGCGATCTTGTGCGCGGCGGGAATAGTTCTCGCAGCATCCGGTTTCTCGATCCATGACCGCGCTCTCGACGCGACGATCGTGACACCCGGTATTGTTGCCGTGATAGGCGGCCTCGTCCTCATCGGCCTTGGCCTTGCTCTTCGCGTCCTGCATCGGATCGAAAATGCTCTCGCAGCGCCGATACCGCGCGCGGCGCAAACTGGCGCAGTGGTGGCGTCCGCCGCCGCAAGCGAATTGCCGAGTGAGCCGGCGCGCCTGTCATTTGTCCCCAAGACTGCGCTCCGACCGCAAGCTGCGACTATTGCCAGTTCGGCGCCCAGCCCGGCGTCGCCAGCGTCTGCCGAAGATAAAGGGCCGGAGGATTTGCCGGGAAAGTCGCCCGAGCACGTAGCGGAAAAGATGCGGGCTTCGGCCCGCTTCGAGCGCGGCCGGACCGCCGCGGACACTGACTTATTGCTTGCGCCTAAATCGCTGTTGCAGAATTCGTTGTCACCGTCGGCGCCGTCGCGTGCCGACGACGAGAACGGCGAGATCTACAACGTGGCTGCTGCCCGTCGAATCAATGGCGCCGCGCGCGCCAGGATCACGCCGCAGTTCGACATGAGCCCGCGTCCACCGGCCACATCCGAGCCGCTAAAGGGTCCGAAATTCGATTCGCTGTGGCCGAAAGGGCCGCGGCCGATGGGTGCGGTTCAATCCGGATCAGCGGAATCTACATCACGGGAGTTTGCGTCAGCCCAGTCTGGGTCAGCCCAACCGGCATCAATCCAGCCGCCCCCGCTGCAGCCTGCTGTGGCGCCGACGATCGAGCCGGGGGAAAACAGCGCACCGCCAGTCGATATGTCGCCGCCAACGGTTGTGCAAGATGAGGCACCGGCCGCCGTGACGGTCCTCAAAACCGGTGTCGTCGATGGCATGACCTATACGTTGTTCTCGGACGGCTCGATCGAAGCGGAACTGCCGCAGGGGACGCTCCGATTCGGTTCGATCGCCGAACTGCGCAATCACATCGAGCAGAGCGCCTAAGTGCGGCCGACGCGCGATTCATCCGGGACCGCCATTTCAGCCCCGCCGCGCCTTCATTCGAACCCTGCGCCTTACGCCACTGAATAACAGAATTATACAGGCCTGAATCTTGGCCGGCGGCTCGACGCACTGAGGTTTTATTGCTTTTATTGCTGCGGCGTAATATACATCAAGTCTAATTACAGCATTTCAGAGCGAGAGATTGCACCATGGCCGAGATTGCAGGGGAGGGCGTGTACATTGAACTGACCGCCAATATCGTCTCCGCTTATGTGAGCAACAATTCGGTGCCGAGTGCAGAGATCGGCAATCTTATTGGTCAGGTCTACGCGGCCTTGAAACGCGTCTCGGGCGGCCCGGCTGCGGCTGCGGCTGCCGCGGAGCCGCTCAAGCCCGCAGTGCCAATCAAGCGCTCGGTCACCCCCGAATATATCGTCTGCCTGGAAGACGGATTGAAATTCAAGTCGCTCAAACGTCATCTGCGAACACGCTACAATATGACGCCCGATCAATACCGTGAGAAATGGGGCCTGCCGCCCGATTACGCCATGGTGGCGTCCAATTACGCCGCGGCCCGTTCGCAATTGGCAAAGCAGATGGGGCTCGGCCAGCAGCGCCGCCGCCGCGGCAGAGAGCGAAACTGACGGCCTGAGAGCCGCTAACTGTTGCGTCCGTCCTCGCGCAGCGCCGGCAGGCCAATGCCGGTGGCTTCGAATCCGCCGTCGACCGCAAGCGTCTGCCCGGTAATGTAGCTGGCGCGATCACTGCATAGGAAGAAGATCGCTTCGGCGAGTTCTTGCTCCAGGCCGTAGCGGTTGAGCGGAATGGCGTCGTGATAGGCGGCGCGGATCTCCGGCGTATGGACGGCCTTCGCCATGGCGGTATCGACCGGACCGGGTGCGACGGCATTGACTCGGATGCCGAGTGCCGCGAGTTCGACCGCCTGCTGTTGGGTCAGATGCGCCAGGCCGGCTTTGCTCGTGCCGTAGGCGGTGCGCAGCGTCGAGGCGCGCAGGCCCGATATCGACGTAATGTTGACGATAGCGCCGCCGCCGCTGTCGCGCATCAGCGGGACCGCCGCCTGGGCGCACAGGAAAGGCCCGGTGAGATTGACCGCCAGCACGCGCGACCAGTCGTCATAGGTGACGTCGAGGATCGGCTTAAAGATCGCGATGCCAGCATTATTGACCAGTGCATCGAGCCGGCCGAACTTTTCCCCGACGATCGCAAGCGCGCGGGCGACTCCGTCGGCGTCGGCGACGTCGCAGTGAATGGCGACGATCGCGTCTGAGCTGGGCAGAGCAGCGCACGTGCGATCGAGCGTCGCCTCGTCGATGTCGAGCAACGCGACGCGCCAACTGTCGCCGAGGAATCGCTTGGCGGTCGCCAGCCCGATCCCACGCGCTGCTCCCGTTACCAGTGCGACCTTTCGTATTTCTTTGCTCATCCTTCGCGCCCCCCATGCCATTTGGTATGCCGCAGCCGGTATCTTCCGGCGGCGCCAATTTTCATTGCATCAGTTGTCCAAGAATTGTTGCAGCTGAAACGTGAAGATTGCGCCATTTTCGAGTGGCGCCATATGGCCTGCATCCGCAATCCATTGCACTGTTGCATTTGGTATCGTGTTCACGAGCAAGCGCGCTGACGCTCGGCAAACGTTATCGTGTTGACCTAATAATATCAGCGTCGGAACCTTCAACGCTTTGAGGACCGTGGTCATACGAAACAGAGAATTCCGCTTGGCGAGGACCTCGGACAATATGTTGCGTAAGCCGACGCTAGGCGTAGCCCGGATGAGACCGGCCATATAGTCCCGGCTGCGAACGCTTTGCGCCGCAAATCGCTTGAAAAATTCGCTACGCAGCATGTCACAGACGAGATCGTCAATCGCGCCGCGGTCGATGAGCTTCGTCCAGCGCTGCGACAGCCACTGTGACCGCCACATGTCGTCGGCGCCTGCGCCGACGTCTGCCAGGACCAGCCGTGATACGCGCTCTGGCGCGGTTGCAGCCAGCGCCAAGGCCGGGCCGCCGCCGAGGGAAAAGCCGACGATCGCCGCGCGCTCAAGCTCGAGCGCATCGAGGACGGCGACAAGGTCGCCGGCGAGATGCGCGGGAGAATACTGTCTCGGATCGGACGGAGCGTCGCTCAATCCGTGGCCACGCTGATCATAGGCGATGACCCGAAACCGCTCCTTGAGCGCGCGCGTCTGCTCAAACCACATGCGCTTGCCACAGGCGAGGCCGTGGATCAGGACCAGCGGGTGGCCACGACCCGTGTCCGCGACGGCTAATTCGACGTCCCCTACAGATATCCTGCGCACCGAAGCTCCAAGCGATCCAAGGTCATCCAACACTTTTCGGTCTCACCGCTGCAGCACGCCGACGGCGGACCGGGCACAGCAAAAGGCAGCGAACTGCGCAACGCCAAAATCGTTCCACCGACGGCAGCAGACAACAACGTCACTGCAATGCAGTAGGACGCGAGATATTCGATTGGACCGGTGAAAATCACCGCCGCGTTGGACAAGCAATATGCGATCGACAAGATGCTGTAGACTGCGCCGCCGAATACGTCGGTCAGGCCGGCGTGGAGTTCATTATCGCTCAGTGCCATGCCCGTCTCCGACCGGACGAGGCTTACAACACTGTCGCTGGCTCCGCCAGAATGCCCGCAAACGAAGCGCGCGGGGGGCAGTCCTCTTTATACCGGTGCCACAAGGGCCGCACGTGCGTCCGAGCGGATACGCTCCACCATCGAGCGAAAGCCGTTCGAGCGCTGCGGGGTCAAATGCTCACGCAGGCCCATTTCCTCGAACAACTTGACGGCGTCGGTTGCGAGAATGTGCTTCGCGGTTTTGTCGGAATACACCGCGAACAGGATGGCGATCAGCCCGCGCACGATGTGCGCATCGCTGTCGCCGGCAAAGGTCAGCACGGGTCCGCCTGCGCTATTCGGACGCACGGTGGTATCGAGCCAGACTTGGCTGGCGCAGCCCTGGACCTTGTTGGCGTCATTGTGCGCGTCCTGCGCAAGCGGCGGCAGCTCGCGGCCGAGTTCGATCAAGTAGCGATAGCGGTCGTCCCAATCGTCGAGGATCGAGAAGTTGCCGATAATGTCCTCAATGCCAGCCATCGTGCCGTTGTCCCGAATTTCCCGCCGGATCCCGTCACCCCGTATATAGAGCGTCGGAGCGGCGAGGTCGACGTGTCGGGCACAATGGATGGTGAGCGGCGCGGCCCTCGGATGCCGCTGGTCGATCGGCGCCAATAAGGGTTACGCCGCCGGATGCTTGGTATCTTTGCGCGTCGCCGGACCGCGCCAAACCGGAGCCAGATCGGCGGGAGTGAGCGTATTCTGCGACGCCCGTTCCGGGGCGGATTTAGTCATCGCCGACTTGAGCGAAGGGGAGCTGCCGCTTGCGAGTGAGCCGGTCTCCTTAGGCGCGAGTCGCTCCGTCAGGAAATCATAAACCATCTTCGCGCCGGCCTGAGCCTTGTAGCCGAGCGTGGTTGCCACCTGCGAGCCGACCGTGCAGGCATCGGGCTGGCGCGTACAGAACTGCCGCAGATCGCCGACCGTGGCTGACGCGGCTGAAATGGCGTCGGACGCGCCGACCTCGCTTGCCGGGATTTCGTGCGAGGAGCCGGTCGGCAACAGGACCAGCACGAGGCCGAGCCAGAATGTCATGCGCAAAAGAAAAAACATGAGACCCGCATCCCCCGCGACACACGCTGCCGCACGTGACGGGAAACTAGCAGGGAGGCTTGAAGGCTGCGTTCTTTCGCCGGGTACGATTTTGTCCATAATCGAGGAGAATACGCCTCAAATTTTCGAGCAATTGGAAAAAATATTATTTACCTAAAATTTGAACGAACGCCCGATGCCGCATGCAATGGCGCGCGAATGACGCGGCATTTCGGGCGGCTGGCGCGCGGCCAACGGTAACGGCTTCGCCGGCGGCAACGAGCGATTCACCATGACGGCGGATTCCGCCTCTCAAGTCGCATGCCCGGCGCTCCGAACCTTAGCGTTCGCTTAAGCGGCCTCTGACACGATCCGGCTTCAGAAAAAGGGGAGCGCCTCGGCAATGCCGAGCGTGCGTCGGACAAGTGGGACCGTTCGCGCCGATTAAAATTTATATTGAGACGTTGGTCCACCCGTCGGCGCAGCACGACGCGCTGACCGCGGCGCGGCATCGCGCCTTCATCGCACCGCGGCTACTCGGCAGCATTGCGGCGCTGGCGGCGATCCCTGTCTATCTTCTCATTCGCGGCACCCCGAGCATTATTGAACTCGTGGTCGTTGGCTGGCTCGTGGCACCCATCCTCATCGCATATTTTCTGTCCCGCACCGGTCGGTACGAGAGCGCACACGTGTTGTCCTCGCTGGCGTTGACGGGACTCGTCACCGCGGTCGCAGCGCTGACTGGCGGCATTGCATCCTTCGCCGCCATCTGGCTTGTGGTGGTGCCGCTCGAAGCGGCGCTTTCGGCGTCGCGCCGTGTCGTGGCGATCGCCTCGACCTTGGCACTCGCCGCCACCGGCTTGTTGCTGGTGCTGGGCGCCTGTCACTTGCTGTCGGCTGCTTTGAGCGCGCCAGCTGGGCTCGCCACGCTCGGCATCGTTTCGGCAGGCCTCTATGCGACCGGACTAGCGCTCGGCGCCGAAGCTCTGGCGCGGACGAGTTTTTGGCTGCTCTACGCTGAGGAGGACCGCTACCGGCTTCTGGCCCGCAATATCACCGACGTTATTACGCGGCACGGCCGCGACGGCGCCGTGCTGTTCGTCTCGCCGGCGGCCGAGGAGCTGTTCGGCGCGCGCATCGGCGCATTGCACGGTCACGGCCTGTTCGACCGGGTTCACGTCGCCGACCGTCCGGCCTATCTGACCGCGCTCGGCGACACCGCGGCCTTGGCGGAACCGCGCTCGGTCGAATTCCGCGTGCGGCGTGAAGGCGACGAAGCAGACGGTCGTTCCAAGGTTGAATTCATATGGATTGAGATGCGTTGCCGACCGTTCGATCCGGCAGCCAACGATAGTGGCGATACGATTTGTCGCGAAGTCGTCGCGGTATTGCGCGACGTGACCGAACGCAAGCGAAACCAGCAAGCGCTGCTTGATGCCCACGCCGAGACCGAGCGGGCCGACGCTGCCAAAGGCCGTTTCCTCGCCACCATGAGCCACGAATTACGCACGCCGCTCAATGCCATTATTGGCTTCTCGGAAATGCTGATGAAGGAAGCCGCGCTCCACCTCGATGCCGAGCGCCGCAACGAATATGCCGGCCTCATCAACAGTTCCGGCCATCATCTGTTGTCGGTCGTCAACGGCGTTCTCGATATGTCGAAAATCGAGACTGGGAATTTCGAGATCACGCCGGAACCGTTTGCGCCGGCGAAAGTCGTCACGAACTGCTGCGGGATTCTTGCGTTGCGGGCCCGCGAGGCGGGTGTCGTGCTGGAAAAGCGGGCAGCCGAGGATCTGCCGGACATGATTGCCGACAAACGCGCGCTCAGCCAGATCCTGCTCAATCTGGTGTCGAATGCGATCCGCTTCACCGATCGCGGCGGCAAGATTTCGATCAGCGCCCGCGCCGAAGCGGCCCATATCACCTTTGCGATCGAGGACAACGGCGTTGGCATCAGCGATGAAGACTTGGCGCGCGTCGGCGAGCCATACTTTCAAGCGGGCAGCTCTTATGATCGCCGCCACGGCGGTACCGGGCTCGGCCTTTCCATCGTCAAGGGACTGGTGCAGTTGCACGGCGGCGAGCTTTTAATCCGCAGCCGCGTCGGCGAGGGTACGCGCGTCACGGTGCGCTTACCGCTCGATTGCGAACGCGCCCGGCCAAACATGTTTGCGCCGCAGCCGAATGGCATCGTGAGCTATTTGCCGGGCCGCCAGGCACCGCATTCGGTGGCTGCCGAAGGCGTTCGGGAAACTTCGGCGCCAAGCAAGGAAACTCAAGATATTCGGGTGAAGAAAAGTGCGTAACCGCCGCAGTGCTGTTCGGCCCTTCTACCGGCGCGCCGCCAGCGCCGGCTTAGCGTTGGCGGTTCGGTCATGCACCGAGGCGACGCGCCGGCCGGGGGATTTTGCTGCAATCCTTGCCGCCGTCGCCGCGAGCCTGATCATCATCGTCAATGCCGTTTTTTTGCAGTCGGGTTCGCATCCGGCGCCGTTTTTCGCCGCGCCTAAGCCACTGCAGGCGGCGGTCAATAGCCCGCCCAAGTCGATGGAGCCGACCATGCCGGCACATCCGGTAGTCGCGCCGCCGGTCGTAGTGCCGCAACCCGTCGCCGTGCGGCGCAATGATCCGATCGCCGAACTGATCGGCCCGTCACCGCGCATCGCCGCGGTGCAGCGCGCGCTGTCCGATTTTGGCTATGGCCAGCTCAAGCCGTCCGGCGTGCTTGACGAAGCGACGAGCAGCGCAATCGAAAGACTCGAGCGCGAGCGCAAGCTGCCGATCACCGGACGGGTTTCCGAACGCCTGGTCAGCGATCTTGCGGCCATGGTCGGCCATCCACTCGAAGAGCGCCAATAAAATCGTTCGTTTGCGGCAACGCGCGGATCGAGTCATACCTCGTGCGCCGATGTGAGCTGGACGATGCGCCTTAAATCCGCATTATGGGTTGCCGCTTATTTGCGCCGCTGTCAGGTCGAGGGCGCATTCGGTGTCGTGCGCCGGCGCGGAGCGGAAGACGCTGGCGCAGTGTTCGTGCGCATCTACAGGCTTGATGGCACCTCAGACCTCTACGGGCCAGCGCCGCAAAGCGCACTCGATACCAGCCGCGGCGCCGACCGTTCGTTCACCGCAAGCTTCGTCCAGCAACCTGCGCCGGATGCAGCGGTCGAGGCCTATCTCGCGCGCGAGGTGAAATTCGATCCCGACGTCTGGATCGTCGAGGTCGAACAACCCGAAGGCCGGAATTACCTGGATATTGTAGGCTAAGACGCGTCGCGGCGATTATTCGACCGCTGGGCCGCCGGCACACGACGCACTGTTGCTGTTGCTGTTGCGGTCGCGGGTCGCGCACGCATGCGGGGTTCGTCGTTCCAAAATAACGGCTGATGCCGCGCTGTGGGGCGCTCCGTCTTGCGCTCCGCACCATCCAATGCCTGCCAGATCGCGACCATATGCTCGGCCGCCTCCGTCGTCATTTCATCGTAAAGCGTCGCGAGTGCGTGGACGCGTTCGACCGAATGGCCGACCGCGCTATTGACGAAGAGCAGCAGCCGATAGACGACGTCGCGCGGCATGGCGAGCGCTTTGGCGGCCGTCACCACCGGCTCGCCGAGTTCGTCGCTGGCAATGCGCCGCGCCTGGGCGCGGGTGACGCGTAATGCTTGCACGAGATGTTGCGCGAAGTCCTCGCCATTGTGGGCGAGCGCTGCGTGTTCGAGCCGGAGCGCCATCGATGCGTCGCGTGGCAGGTTGACGCGGCCGGCCGGAAGCGGTGCCGCGACTTCGAGATTAAGCAGGATGAGACGCCGCTCCTCAGCGTCCGCCGCGAAAAAAAGCTCGTTCAGTTCGGCCGCGATATCGGTCGCGATTGGAGCGGACAAATCCGTGACCTGGCGGGTTTCGGAACTCTGCGCGGTTGCGTCGTGTTGCTGCTGCGGCCGCGCGACTGTCGCGGCAGCGACGGCCGGCGCTTCAGGCGCTCTGATCTTGGCGCTTGACTGATGCGTGCGTACAAGCGCGGCGATGCCGGGTAAATCGCCGGCGAGGCGGTCCATCACCTGCACGGGTGGCGACAGATGACGCGCCAATCGCCCGGCCACGGCGGTGCGGGTCGCCACGTCAACGCTGCCGAGCAGTCGTAGCGCCAGCTCGGTGTAATGACGCTCCTCGTCTGGCGTATGCGTGAGCTTCTGGACGTAGAGATCTGTCAGCACCCGCAATAAAGTGGGGCGCATATCGACACCGGCGCGCAATCCAAGATGCTCAAGGTTGTCGAGGCCGCACGGGGATCCGCTTTGCATTACACGTGACTCGATCGTAGCAGGGTGACCTGACCATTGATTTCGTTCGGTAGCCTAATTTGCTCGCGTTAGCGGAGCGTTAACCTTGCATGCCGCTTAATCATGGCGATGCCGAATTCCGCGCATTGGGGCAGAACGCCCGGTTGCCGGCGGCAGAGGACAGCGGCTGGTGAGCAACGTTATCAAATTCCCGGACGAGGGGCGTATCGTACGCTTCGGCCGTGACTCGGCGGATGAGTCTGCAACCATCATCATCCTGCCGGTTATCCGGGTCGAGCGGTACCCCGACGCGCATGCCGATGGGGCCGAGCCCCACACCCATCCGCCGGCGGACAACGGCGGCCGCCGACGGGTGAGACGCCGCTGAGCGCCAGCCTGCGATGCCGCGCGCCCGTTGCCGACGCAAGATAATACGGCCATCGGCTTGCCTCGCCGCGGTTTTGCTTCTTACCATTGCGATCCTTCCCGGCTGTTCCAGCATTGGCGATTTCGGGCGGCTGAGCGATGCGGTGGTCACAGACGACATTCACGCCTGGGTCGGCGAGGAAGCTGCCGTGCGCGCCGGCGCGCCAATCTCCGCCGACAATCTCACCGATGACGAGCGTACGCTACGCGATCTCGCGTTCCCCTTGATCGAACCGCCCTACGACCGGCAGCGCTGGGACGCCGTGGTCTATGAATACGGCACCAAGAACTCGTTTCAGCGCGAATTGTCGGCGTTCGATCCGACCGCCTATTACAGGCACCTGCAAGGTGAACTCCTGCGATCGAGCGCCGCGCGCTACAACCAACTGATCGACGACATTCGCAACGACATCGTGCGCATTGAGCCGTTCTTTATGGCCGCGCGCCGCGTCACCGATCTCGATCGGCGCCGCGAGTCAAGCATGGCGCAGATCAGCAGTCTTACTCCCACCGAACGTGTCAACGCGCAGGCGCGCATCGGCGAGAACAGTATGGCCATAGCCTGGGTCGGAAAGTCGCTCGAACAACGTTGCGCCAGTTATCGCTTCGCGCTCGAACATCTCGCCGTCGCCGAACCTCAACCGATCGCGGCCGACGCGGACCGGGTGCTGACGGAATTGCAACAGCAGATCGCTGCCAACCCGGTGGTCGTCGCCGCCCCGCGCGTGGCCGCCGCGCCCGCCGCGGTCGGGACACGGCAGGCCGCCGTCACCAAATAACCTACTGCACCGGCTGAATGCCGCAGGTCGCGGCGGCGAGCGCACTGCGGGCCGCCGCCATAAGCGCTGGCTGCGGCGCCAAGGCGCGCAACACGATCAGCCCCGTCGTTGACGGCGACTCGATGATCAGCCGGTCGGCGGCGGTTACGTCTTCTTCTTCGGGGACTTCCGCATGCTGCTCCGGCGTCATGAGATCGAGTTCGATCGAGCGCCGGCCGGCGGCGCGATCGTTGATCGCGTAGTAGGCAACGCTCTTGCGCGTATAGAATGTGACCGAAGTATAAGCTGGGCTCACCGGCGCGATAAGCTTGAGCGATCCGTCGGTCAGATCGTACCGGCACACCGCGGCGGCGAAAGCCGGATCCATGAACGGCATGATGGCGCTCGCCGCCGTCGGCGCGGCGAGCGGCACCATGGTATTGACCTGTGCGAGCGGCGTGAGCCGTGAATAGGCGTCCTGCTTGGCTGCCTGCGGCAGCGCCAGTACGGTCGACAGGTGCACAATGCCGCCGAGCAGGATAGCTGCGAGGATCCACATCAAAGCGCGGATCATGAGCAGCCCTTTCGCGCGATCGCGGGCATCGGCCCTTCCTTGGTTGTTCGCGAGGCGACGCCGATGGGGGTGTCATACAGCCGCCAGACCAGTACGAATTGTTCGATGCCGCCGGTCGGCAGCCAATTGCCCGGACGCGCCAACGGCGCGACCGTGATCGCAAACTGGCCGTCATTGTCGCGGACGATTTCCTCGCTGGTGAAACCGTGCCGATCAATCGCGTTCGCCACCAGCCGGCCTTCCGGATCGTACAGCGTGACAGTCCAATACCGCGCCGCCGGTGTCATGCCGCTGAGCGTGAAGGTGCAGCGGCCGTCAAAATTATTTCTGGCATCGTCGGTGCGGGCATAGAATGCGACGCCGTCACCCACCCCGGTCGGCAGTTCCCCCGAGCGCGCGACGCTGGCGCGCGCATAGGGATCGATGTCGACCGATCCGCTTTTTGGCCATGCCGTCCAGCCACCGATCGTCAGCGAGCCGAATGCGACGCCGCGCGTGAGTGTGAACCACGTCGCGCCGAGCCCGAGCGCGGCCGCAACCAGCAACGTGAAACACGAACCGAACAACAGGCGCATGCTTGACCCAGTCCGAAAACTCTTTGGTGAAATTGGTTACTAGTCGCCGCGCGACGCCGCGGCCGATTCACGATCGGCCGCGGTGGCAAACGTGTCGCTGCGGTTTTCGGCGCCGTTCTTGTCGCGGTCTAGCGCGCCGAGCTGCCCGGCGGCCGCGCCTTGCGCGGCGAGCCCGTGCTCGGCGTCGTCCAACATATGTTCGACCTGGATGAGCGCTTCGGTACCTTTACGCGTCAAAAGCGCCGGGTGGGGCTCCTCGCTTCCAGTGAAGGAAACGTCTGTCATGGTCGGTGCATGTTCGGGTGGTGGCAGGCCAGGCAGCGGGCGTAATTCGATACCCTGATGCGCGTAAGCCATGATGTTGTGCCAGACCGTCGCCGGCAATGTGCCGCCAGTCATGCGTTTGGTCGGTGAATAGTCGTCATTGCCCATCCAGACCGCGCCGACGAAGTTGCCGGTGTAGCCAACGAACCAGGCGTCGCGCCAGCTATTGGTGGTGCCGGTCTTGCCGGCAACTTTGATGCCGTCGAGTTGTGCGCGTTTACCGGTGCCGTTTTCCACGACCGAATTCATCATCTTGATCATTTCGAGCGCGACTTCCGGACTGATGACCTGCTTCGGCTTCGTCCCGTCGCGGTCGAAGCGCCACACCAATTGGCCGGTGCCGGTGCGCACTTCGAGAGCTGCATGCGGCACCACGGCGCGGCCGAGATTAGGGAAGGTGGCGTAGGCCACGGCGTGCTCGAACACGTAGACTTCGTCGGCGCCGATCGGCAGCGACGGGGTGTCCGGCAGCGGCGCATGAATGCCGAAATTGCGCGCGGTCTGCACGATCATGGCGCGGCCGAGCTTGGGATTGCCGTTACCGAGCGCGATCGAAAGCTTGACCGGAATGACGTTGACCGAATGGGTGATGGCCTCGATCAGCGTGATGGCGCCGGAGTAGCCGCCAGAATAATTGTGCGGGCACCAATTGCCGATGCAGACCGGAGAATCGACGACGATCGAATTCGGCGTGAAACCGTTCGCCAAGGCGGTGGCGTAAACGTAGGGTTTGAACGAGGAGCCGGGCTGGCGCAACGCGTCGGTCGCGCGATTGAACTGACTGGCGCCGTAGTCGCGTCCGCCGATCATAGCCCGCACGCCGCCGTCGAGGTCGGCGAATACCGCGGCCGACTGGCTGGCGCCGTAATCGCGCCCGTATTGACGCAATTGCGATTCCACCTCGCGCTCGGCATAACGCTGTAGATTTGCGTCGAGCGCAGTGCGCACCACGAAATAGCGGTCGGTGACCGATTGTGGGAAGGTGTCGACAAGTCGGCGCATTTCGTCGAACGCCCAGTCGAGGTAATAGTTCGGGGCATCTTCAGCGGTGCGGTCGATTGGGGTCGCGGGATTGCGCCGCGCACCGTAGACCTGACCCTCGGTCATGAATCCGTTCGCCACCAGATTGTCGAGTACGACGTTGGCGCGCGCGCGCGCCGCCGGCAGATTGACGAGCGGCGAGAATTTCGTCGGCGCCTTGAACATGCCGGCGAGCATCGCCGCTTCCGGCAGCGTGACATCGCGGACCGACTTGCCGAAATAATACTGCGCGGCGGCATCGACGCCGAAGGCGCCGCCGCCGAGATAGGCGCGGTCGAGATAGAGCTTGAGGATCTCGTTCTTGGCCAGATGTGTTTCCAGCCACAGTGCGAGAAACGCTTCATTGATCTTGCGCTCGTAGGTGCGCTCGTTCGAAAGGAAAAGGTTCTTGGCGAGCTGCTGGGTGATCGTCGAACCGCCCTGCACCACTCCGCCGGCCTGTGCGTTGGTCATCAGCGCGCGGAAGGTGCCCTGGAAGTCGATGCCGAAATGCTCGTAGAAGCGCCGATCCTCGGTAGACAGCACCGCTTTGATCAAGTGATCGGGGAACTCGTCGAGCGGTACCGATTCATTGTGCTTGATGCCTCGGCTGCCGATCTCGTTGCCGTAGCGGTCGAGGAAAGTGACCGCGAGATCGGCCTTCTTCAGCCAATCGTCGTCCGAGGTCTGGCGGAAGGCCGGAATGGCGAGCGCGGTCATGAGCAGGAGGCCGCCGGTGCCCAGCGTGGCCAGTTCCGACAGCGGCTCGACAATTAGCCAGCGCCGCCAGCCGGCGACATGGCTGCGGTCCATTAACGCAGTGAACCGCTCATAGATTTCGCGCGTCCATTTGCCGCTCTGGAACACCGCGAAATCGATCCGCGCGTCGAGGTCGAGCAACAGCCGCTTGAATTTGGGCCTCCAGTCGTTGCCCGGATCGGGAAACATGTCCGTCACAACAGCGCGCTCCGGATATCGACCGCAACCACGGGAATTGGACCCACTGCAGGTGCCCTTTTAGCCGACCGGTGTATTGCCGGCCATGGTTTCTTAGAACTGGTTTAGTCGACCCCGCTCCGGCGGCCAATGCAGGCGCCAACACCAGGGCAAAACAAGGCGCAACAAGGTGAATGGAAATTGCGGGCAAATTTGGCTTAGGGTGACGGCCTTGGGAGAACAACGTGGCAACAGATTCGGCAATCGACTTGGCGAGCGATATATGCGGCCCGGAAGAGGTTCCGTTCTGGCGCCGTAAATCATTGACGCAGATGACAAATTCGGAATGGGAAAGCCTGTGCGACGGCTGCGGAAAATGCTGCCTCAATAAGCTTGAAGAAGACGGCACCGATCGCACCTTCTACACCGATGTCGGCTGCCGGCTGCTGGACGGCGAAACTTGCCGCTGCCGCGACTACAGCCACAGGCTTGAACAGGTCGACGACTGCGTGCGGCTGACGCCGCGGAACCTCAAAACCATCACCTGGCTGCCGCCGTCCTGTGCCTATGTCCTGGTGGCGCAGGGCAGGGACCTCTACTGGTGGCATCCGCTCGTCTCCGGCGACCCTGAGACCGTGCACAGCGCCGGCGTCTCGGTGCGCGGCCGCGTTGGTGCGTCGGAGGTCGATGTTCCCGACGAGGAGCTCGAGAATTACATCGTCAGCTGGCCGCTGAAACTGCCGAAGGCGGCGCGGCGGAAGCGATAGGAACGCGGCCCCCGTTCATTTCTGCCGCCGCAATTTGGGCCGGGCTGTGTAAGCACGATCTACTCTCGCAAACTGGCGCTGCCAGAGTGGGAGAAGGTAACGCAGTCCTGCCCTGCACAGAGGGATGTTGCAATACCGCAGGGAGGCCGCCAAGTGATGCCGGCTGAAACGAATCCGACATGACGAGCGAAATCGCCCCCGTGGCCGCGGATAGCATCATCTCCGAACGGGCAAGCGCAGAACCGGCGCTTGCCGGCGCGCGCGCCGCGGCGGTTATGCCAGAACCGCAGCAGGCGCCCACCACGTCGCCGCTCGACCATGCCGCCGCGCGCGCCATCGTCGCCGGTATCATGCTGGCGATGTTCCTCTCCGCGCTGGAACAGACCATTGTGGCGCCGGCGCTGCCGGCGATCGGCAAAAGCCTCGGCGGCATCGACGACTTGTCCTGGGTGGTCACGGCCTACCTCCTCGCCGCGACGGCGACTACTCCATTGTTCGGAAAGCTTTCCGACATCTACGGCCGGCGCGCGATTCTTCTCTCTGCGATCGGGATTTTCATCGGCGGCTCGGTCGCCTGCGCACTGGCGCCCTCGATCTGGATGCTGATCCTTGGCCGCGGCCTACAAGGCATCGGCGGCGGTGGCCTATTGCCGATCGCGCAGACTATCATCGCTGACATGCTGTCGCCGCGCGAACGGCCGGTGGTGCAAGGCTACACGTCGATCATCTTCATGAGCGCCAGCATTCTCGGCCCGGTGCTGGGCGGGCTGTTGACCGACCACTTGCACTGGTCATTGATTTTCTGGATCAACGTGCCGCTTGGTGCCGTCGCGCTGGTGATGACCGAACGCGCGCTGCGACGCCTGCCGCGTCACGACCGCCCGCATCAACTCGACATGATCGGCGCGTTTTTGATGGTCGGCGCCGCGATCGCATTGATGCTTGCGTTGGCCTGGGGCGGCACGCATTATCCGTGGAGCTCCGCGCGCATCGTCACGCTGTTCGGAGCGTCCGCGGCATTATGGGTGCTGTTTGCGCTGCGGTTGCTGTCTGCTCGCGAGCCGTTCATCCCGCTTTCGATCCTGCACGGTCGCGTGACCAGCATGATCACCGGCTCGGCCTTTTTCTCGATCGGCACCATCATCGGTATCACCATCTACACGCCGCTCTATTGCCAGACAGTGCTTGGCGTGTCGGCAAGCCTGTCGGGGCTGGCGCTGATCGCCTTCATGGGTGGCGCCGTGCTCGGCTCGCAGACGGCGGCGCGGCTGATGGTGCGGCTCACCCATTACATGCGCGTGCCGATGGTGGGACTTCTGATCGCCGTAAGCGCGCTTGCCGTTCTCGCTGCCGATCCGGCCGGACGCTCGCTCGGCGAGGTCGGGCTGTTGCTGTTTGCGCTCGGTTTAGGGCTTGGGCCGATGTATCCGGTGAGCACCATCGTGATGCAGAACGCGGTCAAACCGCACCAGATGGGCACCGCGACCGGCACGCTGAATTTCTTCCGCACGCTCGGCGGCGCCATCATCGTCGCGCTGTTCGGCGCTATCGTGCTTGGCGGTGGCACCGACGGGTCCGGTGTCGTGACGTTGGAAAAACTCGCGCTGAGCCACGGCGACATGGCGCCGGCCTTTCACTGGGTCTTCATCGCCGCCGCGATCTGCGTCGCTATAACGTTTTGTTGCCTGTTGGGCGTCGAGGAGCGGCCGTTGCATGGGCCGGTCCGCCTGAGCGAAGGCGCGGAATAGCGTCACACAGCTGTTCCACGAAAAATTCTACGGCTCCAGCGGTGAGCCGATTGCGCGTGCGGTGTCGACGATCCAGGCGCGATAGCGCTGCAGCGGCGTGATGCCGGTGAGGCCGCCGCAGCCGCCGGTTAGATTCGGGCCGGTCGACCAACTGACCACGCCGATGATAGTGAGACTGCCGTTTGTATCGCGAAACGCCGGCGCGCCGGAATCGCCGGTACAGGCGCCGAGACCCGCCGCCTTGCCTTGGGTGTCCGGATCGAACAGGCGTATCTGCAACGGCCCCGGTTGGCCGGTGACCATGAGTGTTGCCGAACGAACGATGCCGTCGAGCCGGTCGGCACCCCGCATAGTGACGCCGTAGCCTGCGACAATCAGTGTATCGCCAATGGTGACAGCTTCGGTATCGCTGCCAATCCGTGCCGGCAGGACGCTTGCGGGCAGCGGTTCCGAAAGTTTGAGCAACGCAACGTCCGCGGTGGCGAGATGGGCGAATAGCCTTTTTAGATCGAATTGCGGGTCGCGCTCGACGCGGGCGATGGTCTTGAGCACCGGCGTTTCGCCGGGTTTGCTGCCCATAAGTTTGTAGTCCGCGCCCTGCTGCACACAATGCGCCGCGGTGAGCAAAAGCTCGCGCGCGATCGCGGTGGCGGTACAGACGGTGCCATAGGACCCGAGAATCATTACTACCGAGCGGCCGGCGCCGTCGGCCGCGGGCTGCGCGCCGCCCACCATTGCCTCTGCCGGCGCGACGGCTGCGATCGCCGCGATCGGAATCCAACGAAGTATCCGTGCCGAAAGCCGCTTCAGGGTCACGCGTGTTCTCCTCATCGCCCTTCTTATCCGCGCTCGCCGGTCACAATAACGGAGGTTTCGATTTTCGGCGGCATTCCTGTATCAGCCGTTCAGGCCGGGTTCACGACGTCGGGGTTAGGGTTGAGCATGGTTTCCGTGTCGCGATTCGCCTGTGCCGCTGTGGCCGCGATCGGCCTTGGCCTTACGCTTGCTCCCGTGGCGGTTCCGGCGCTCGTGTCGGTGCTCGCCGCCGACGCGGCTGAGCCGTCGCTCGCCGAAATCGAGCAATCGTGCCTAAACCCGAAGGAACGGCGGGCAGAAACCGAAGCCGGCAAACTCGTCCGGCTCACCGTCGCCATGCATGCGGCGAGAAGTCGGATGCCGGGCACAATCGTGCGAGCACGGCTCTGCCACGGTCCCGATGGCCTCGTCTATGTGCTGACAGTCCTCGCGCATGATGGCAAAGTGGCGCAGATTGCCGTTGATGCCATCAAAGGCACGCTTGTCGGCGGACTATGACCTTTAGGCGGAGCAATTCTTGCGGCTTCTCGTTGTCGAGGACGATCCCGATCTCAATCGGCAGCTGGCGACGGCGCTGACCGATGCCGGCTACGTCGTCGATCGAGCTTTCGACGGTGAGGAAGGCCATTACCTCGGCGAGAGCGAGCCTTACGATGCCGTCATCCTCGACATCGGCCTGCCGAAGATGGACGGCATTTCGGTGCTGGAAGCCTGGCGCCGCGCCGGCCGTGCCATGCCCGTCCTCATCCTCACGGCGCGCGACCGCTGGAGTGACAAGGTGCAGGGCTTCGACGCCGGCGCCGACGACTATGTCGCCAAGCCGTTTCACCTTGAGGAAGTGTTGGCGCGTGTGCGCGCGCTGCTGCGCCGCTCGGCCGGCCATGCCAAGAGCGAATTCACCTGCGGCCCGGTCCGTCTCGATACCCGCACTGGCCGCGTCGCGGTCGACGGCAATCCGGTCAAGCTCACGTCGCACGAGTACCGGCTATTGTCTTATCTGATGCATCATACCGGTCGCGTGGTGTCGCGCACCGAACTCGTCGAGCATCTCTACGATCAGGACTTTGACCGCGATTCTAACACCATCGAGGTGTTCGTCGGCCGCATCCGCAAGAAGCTCGGCGTCGACGTGATCCAGACGGTGCGCGGGCTGGGTTATCTGCTCACGCCGCCCGATGCGCGCTAATTCGCTCGCGCTGCGTCTGTTCCTATGGGCCACCGGCTGGACCGTGGTCATCCTCATCGTGACCGGCATCGCGTTATCGACGCTCTATCGGCACGCAGTCGAGCGCTCGTTCGATCGTCGTCTCGACGTCTATCTGCGGACGTTGGTTGCCGATGTCGCTTCGCCCGAGGAAGGCAGCGACAAATATCCACAGTCGATCGGCGAACCGCTGTTCGAACTGCCGCTGTCGGGCTGGTACTGGCAGGTGACGCGGCTCGATACCAAGACGCCCGAAGCCCATTCCTCGCGCTCGCTGTGGGACAGTAACCTGCCGCGACTGCCCGACGACGCGACGGCGGCCGGCACCGAATATCGCCAGGGCTATGCAAAAGGTCCCGAGGATCAGGATCTGCGCATCGTCGAGCGCAATGTCGATCTTGGCAGCGATGGCCGTTATCAGATCGCGGTTGCCGGCGACGCCTCCGAGATCGAAGATGAAACTCATAGCTTCGATCGTGCTATCGGCTTCACCTTTGCGGCGCTCACCGTGGCGCTGTTGTTGACGACGGCGCTGCAGGTTCGATTTGGGCTGGCGCCGCTGGCGCGCATTTCTCAAAGTCTCGCCGCCATTCGCTCAGGCCGCGCAGAGCGGCTCGAGGGTGAATTTCCGGTCGAGATTGCACCGCTGGCGCGTGAGACCAACGCCCTGATCGAGGCCAATCGCGAAATCGTCGAACGCGCACGCACCCATGTCGGCAATCTGGCGCATGCGCTGAAGACGCCTCTGTCCGTCCTGGTGAACGAGGCGGCGGCGCGCGGCAACGATCCGCTGGCACACAAGGTGCTGGAGCAGACCGACATCATGCGGGATCAGGTGGCGCGTCAGCTCGAGCGGGCGCGGCTCGCCGCACGCTCGAGCGTGATCGGCACGCTGATCGACGTGCCTCCGGTCGTCACCGCGCTGGCGCGCACGATGGAAAAGCTTTATCGCGCCCGCGACATCGCGATCGATGTCGATGTATCGGCGCATGCGCGGTTCCGCGGCGAGCAGCAGGACCTCGAGGAGATGATCGGCAATCTGGTCGATAACGGCTGCAAATGGGCGCTGTCGCGGGTGGCGATCGAAGTCATTGCCGATCAGCCGTCGGCGGACGACGTAAAGCCGCGGGTTCGCATTATCGTCGACGACGATGGGCCTGGACTGTCTCCCGCCGAGCGCGAGAGGGTGGCGCAGCGCGGGCAGCGGCTCGACGAGACCAAGCCGGGCTCGGGCTTAGGCCTTTCCATTGTCGTCGAGCTTGCCGGGCTTTATGGCGGCGTGCTCACGCTCGGCACCGCGCCGATCGGCGGTCTGCGCGCGGAACTGGCGCTGCCAGGGGGGTGAGTGCGGCGCGCATCGGTCTCGCGAGCGATCTACTTAACCCCTACGCGGCTCAAGTTATCGCCAGCTGTTAAGGGCCAGGCGGTCTTCGAACCTCATGTCAATCGAGCGTCACATGCGCGGCGGCGATCACGCTCTTCCAGCGCGTTGTTTCCTCTTGAAAATAGCGGTCGGTGGCTTCGAGCGAGCCGCCGACCGGTTCGGCAGACAGCGCGGCGAGATGTTTGACGATCTCCGAATCGTGTAGCGCTTCGTTGACGTCGGCGCTGATCTTGGTGGCGATCGCGGCCGGAGTGTGTGGCGGCGCCACGATCGCGTACCAGGCCGCGGAAGAAAAGCCCGGCAGGGTCTCGGCGACGGAGCGTATATCGGGCAGGCTCGCCATGCGCTTTGGCGACGCGACAGCGATCAATCTCAGCTTGCCGGCGGTGACGAGCTGCATCGACACGCCGAGATTATCGAACATACAATCGACGCTGCCGGCGACGAGATCGTTGAGCGCCGGTGCGGAGCCACGGTAGGGCACGTTCTGCAACTTCACATGCGCCATCATCTGAAACAGTTCCGATGTGAGGTGCGAGGTGGTGCCGTTGCCCTGGGTGGCGTCGGTCACCTTGCCGGGATTGGCTTGGGCGTAAGCGATGAAATCCTCCACCGTCGTGGCAGCGATCTTATCCGGATTGACCACGAGCGCGTTCGGCACCCGTGCGATGACGACGATCGGCACGAATTGCTGCGGATCGAAATCCAGATGCGGATAGAGATTCTGGTTGATGACCAAGGGTGGCGGGGGCGTCGAGAGCAAGGTGTAGCCGTCGGGATCGGATTTGGCGACAAATTCGGCGCCGATATTGCCGCCGGCGCCGGCGCGATCGTCGACGATTACCGACTGGCCCCATTTGCGCGAAAGCCAATCGGCGAGGATGCGCGGCATGACGTCGGCGGTGCCACCGGCGGGGAAGGGAACCACGACCTTCACCGTCCGCGCTGGATAATCCTCCGCGCGGGCCGCATGCGCTGGGAAACCGCCCAGCGCCAGCACCAAGCGCGCAATGATCCATCCGCAGCGCCGGCGAGCAGCGGCTTTTGCCCTGGGCATCGTGTTCTCGTTGGCCGAGGTTGTGGCGAAACGGCGGCGGACCTTATCCAAAGCACCAACGAACCGCCAGTGCGCGGCGGGTGCGGCCGATCGGTGCGGCCGAATGCGCTGGAGTGGCGCATCGCCGTGCGACAGAGTTTCGCCCCAATGCCCCTCTTTGGTTTATCGCGATTTCTTGGGGACGCCATGTTTTGCCAGGCGATGGCGGCGAAGCGATGGGTTGCAGCGGCGCTGCTCGCGGCGAGCGTTTCTGCTTGTTCGGCCGATACCGGATCAAAAGAAGTCGGTGGCGCCGCGGCCGGCGCGGTCGCTGGCGGATTGATCGGCAATGCCATCGGCGGAAGCTCCGGGAATAGGCTCGCTGGCACGGTGATTGGGGCTGCGGTCGGCGGTTTCGTCGGCAATCGGATCGGGGCGGCGCTCGACGATGAAGACAAGCGCCGCGCTTACGCGGCGCAAATGCAAGCGCTGAATGCAAGTCCCTCGGGCGTACCCGTCGCCTGGCGCAACCCGGATTCTGGACGCTACGGTGATGTTGTGCCCGGTCCCGCCTATCAGGCGAGCGGCGCAAACTGCCGTAGTTACACCCAGACGATCTATATCGATGGCACACCGCAAACCGAACGCAGCGCCGCCTGCCGCAATCCCGACGGGACTTGGACAACTATGAACTGATTGGAAGGCCATGTAACGGGTCGTCGGTTTGGCACCAATAAACTGACACTTGCGCTTGGTAGCATCGTCCTTGCACTCGGCGGTCGACTTTGGTCTTCTCTTGCTGGGGCGCGGGAGCGGCAGTCATTCGATAAAATTGGGAGAATCCGAAAATGCGTACAGCGCATTTGGTCCTGGCAGTGGCATTGCTGGCGGGTTTGTCAGGTTGCGGCAAGGGTCAGCAAGGCGATACCGGCCCGGCCGGGCCACAAGGCCCCAAGGGCGATCCCGGTCCGGTTGGTCCGGCGGGGTCGCCCGGTCCGGCCGGTCCGGTGGGGCCGCAAGGCCAACAGGGCCCACCGAGCCCGAGCGTTCGGGTCGTGAGGTCAGACTGCCTCTCAGGTTGTACGGTCCAGTGCCAAGACGGCGAAGTCCTGGTTACGGCCTATTGCGGACCGACCCGCAATCCGGCGCAATTTCTAGGCGAAAAAGGGGCGTCCTGCGGGCCCGAGGCGAGCCCGGCCAATGCTCCGCTGGTCGCGGTTTGCGTCGGCTCGCGCCAATAGCCGGCGACGATATGATCGTGAGATAGTGCTCAGCGGTGGCGCATAACTGCCGCGTGGGCCTTCTTGTGCCGCGAAACCGATATTATCGCCTTTAATCCGGCACGCCTCGCGTAACCCCTTTTTAAGCGCCAGCCGAGTAAGACGTTAACGGTAGGTCCCAGCACGACGGTTTCTGCTCATGACGAGCGATGGTCAATCCATCGAACGGCTGCGGGAATATCTCCGGACGCTCAAGCCGGAGGCGCGGTCGATGCTTGTCCAGGAATTCGAGCGCAACTTGCTGCGCGGCGATGAGAACGCCGGCAACGACCTCGTGCTCGAGGAATTGCGCCGCACGATCCGTGCCGAGACCCGTGCGGTGCCGCGCATCGGCGACGCGGCGCGCTTGTTCTTTGCCCCGATCGAGCCGTTTCTGATCGACGCCCCGGCCGATCACCGGCGCATTGGGCGCATCGCGCGCGTGTCGATTGAGACGATCTGGGGGTGGTTCGGTCGCGATCTGATCCCCGCCGAAACCAAGACCCTGGGCGATGATATCAACCGCGCCTTGGTCGATGGCGACGAGACCAGAGCCGTTCAAATGGTCCGCGCGCTGCAAGAGCGGGCCGTGCAACGCATAGGGGATTTGCTCGCGGGGATCGGTTCCGATGAAAAGCCGCGCCGCCGGCTCAACGTTCAGGTCGGCACGCCGCGGGCGGTGGAAGACTTGAGCACGATCTTTGCGATCCTTTCGCTGCGCGACATGCTCGCCGATTTGGGGCGGCGGCTGCCAAGCCACATTCGCGCGTTCGAGCGCGATCAGATCGACCCGATCAAGACGCTCGTCGATACCGCGGCGACGCAGTGCTCGCTCGAGACCGGCGCAGTTGGCAAGTCCGACGTCTACCTCTACGGTCTCATTCTGGTGATGCATCGGCTTGTGGTGCCCTGGCAACTTGTCCGCACTGCCACCCGTGCAGCCGACAGCGATGATACCGCCCGCATCGCCGAAACGCCTTACGCCGTGGCGGTCACGATTGTGCTCGGCGAGACGGAAGGCGTGGTCAGCGAACTGCGGACTGAGCTCAAATGCGGACGGCCGATCGCGTCGCTACTCAAGGGCCTTCACGATGCCGTGCGCGGGCTGCGTACGGAACTGGATCTTTCGGTCGACTCGCCGTGGAGCCGCCAGCTGGCGGCGATCCGCGCCGACGTATCGGGTTTGCTCAAAGCCGAGATCGAAGCGACGCCGGGTTGCGTGAGACGGCTGTTGCGGCCGCGACCAGCCAAGGAAATTGCGCCCGGCTCGTTGCTTGACTCGCTTGACGTCAGTGAAGCCGAGAACCGGGTCGCCTATGTCGGTGCCAGCCGGCAATATGCGAGCGAACTTGCCATCAACGAAGTCGCAACCCGCGCTCATTCGGAACTGACGCTGTACCTGGAAACCGCCACCAAGGTCCTGCTCGACACGCTGCGCCACGCCGGCGACCCCGACCGGCCATTTCGCCAATCACAGGTCGACGCCGCCATCCGCTTCTGCCGAATCGTCTTTGGCGCCGAATATGCAGGTCTGCTTGCTAAAGCCGCCGAGGTTGCCGTGCAGAGCCTGGCGGGCGATCGGAAGCCGGCTCGCGCCTAAGCTCCGACATCGGCCAGTGAAACGCTTTGGAACTCTGGTCTGCACCCAAAAAGGCGCGCCGTGACAGTGCGCAATTGCCGCGCCGCGGTTCCCATTGCGGCCGCATTCGCCGTGATGTAACCCCGCGGAGCGGTTGCCGGGATGCTGCGATACCGCCCCTTTTGGCGCCGCTGCCTTGAAGCCGCTTCCTCGAATATGGCGTTCTGAAAAATGACGCTTTGGATCATTTTCGCAGTGATGACCGCCGCGGCAATATTCGCCGTGGTTTGGCCGCTCGGCCAAAAGCCGCGTGCGCTGCGGAGCGGCAGCGACCGCCTCGTCTATCAGGACCAGCTACAGGAAGTCGGCCGCGATCGCGCCGCAGGCCTAATCGGTGAAACCGAAGCGGAGTCGGCGCGTGTTGAAATATCGCGCCGGCTGCTGGCCGCCTCGGCGGCCGAAATGTCGGCCTCGGCACCGCCGCCTCTCCGGTACCGCCGGGCTGCGGCGATCGTGGCGATCGTGGCGATCGTCATCGTGCCCGCGGTTGCGGGCGGATTTTACCTCCGGCTCGGTTCTCCGAATATTCCCGATCAATCCGCGTTCGGCCGCCGCGCCGCGCCGCAGAGCGGCCAATCGGTCGAGCAACTCGTTAGCCAGCTCGAGGCGCATCTTGCGGGCAATCCCAAAGACGGCGCCGGCTGGCAGGTGATCGCGCCGGTCTACCTTAGGCTCGGCCGGTTCGATGATGCCGTGCTTGCTCTGCGCAAGGTGATCGCGCTCAACGGCGACAATTCGACGCGCGAGTCTGATCTTGGCGAGGCACTCGTCGGCGCCGCGAATGGCGTCGTACCCGATGCGGCAAAGCTTGCGTTCCAACATGCGGTCGACGGCGATCCGGAAGACGCCAAAGCGCGCTATTTCCTCGGTTTAGCCGACGAGCAGGACGGTAATCGCGAAGCTGCCGCTGCCAAATGGCGCGCCATGTTAGACGATGCCCCGCGCGGCGCGCCGTGGGCGAGTTTCGTGCGCTCTGCGCTCGCTCGGATCGGCAGCGAACCTGCCGCCGGCGATCCGGCTGCCGCCAGGGGCAGCGCCATGGCCGCGGACAATATGAACGATCCGCAGCAGACCGCGATGATCCGTAGCATGGTACAGCGGCTGGCTGATCGGCTACAGATTGATGGCAGCGACGTGGCGGGCTGGCTGCGCCTGGTACGTGCTTATGTCGTGCTCGGCGACCGCGACAAAGCTAAGAATGCCGCCACCGAAGCTAGACGCGCGCTGCAGGACCGTCCCGAGGACATCAAGCAGATCGACGCTATCGTCAAAGGACTTGGACTGGAAGGATGATGCGGGGTCTTGCGGAGACCGTTTTGATGCAAATCATGTAGCGGATGCGAATTTTCATGCAGATCATGGGGTGGAGACACAAATTATGACGCGCAAGCAGCGACGACTGATCCTGATCGGCGGCGGCCTCGGGGTGCTTGGCATCGCCGTCGCGCTTATGCTCAATGCATTTCGCGACTCCATCGTGTTTTTCAATTCGCCCAGCGACGTGGTGGAAAATCATGTCGGGCCGGGCACGCGCATCCGGCTCGGCGGCTTGGTCAAAGACGGCAGCATTGTTCGTGGCAATAATCTTTCCGTCCGCTTTGAAGTCACCGATGGCAAAAGCGAGATCCCGGTGAGCTACCAAGGCGTGTTGCCCGATCTGTTCCGCGAAGGGCAGGGTGTCGTGGCCGAGGGCGCGCTCAATGGCGGGGGCATATTCGATGCCGATACGATCCTCGCCAAGCACGACGAGACCTACATGCCAAAAGAGGTTGCCGACGCCCTGAAGAAGTCGGGCCATTGGAAAGACGATTACGCGCAGCGGGCGGCAATGCCGATCGGCAGCGAGAACAAGTGATGCGCGGGACGTACGGCTGGCGTATTCTGCCGTGCCGCGGGGCCTGGAACCGGAGCGTAGAATGATACCCGAAATCGGCCATTACGCATTGATGCTGGCGCTTGGTTTAGCCCTCATTCAGGGCACGATGCCGCTCATCGGAGCGCGTACAAACGATCCGGTGCTCATGAGCATGGCGGTGCCGACGACGCTCGCGCATTTCGCCTTTGTCGCCATCGCATTCGGCGCGCTCGCCGTGAGCTACGTCACCTCGGATTTCTCCGTGCTCAATGTCTTTGAGAATTCGAACTCGGCGATGCCGTTCATCTACCGACTCACCAGCATCTGGGGCAACCACGAAGGTTCCATGATGCTGTGGGTCGCGATTCTCGCTGTCTCCGGCGCGTCGGTCGCGGCCTTCGGAACCAATCTGCCGGCCACGTTGAAGGCTTATGCACTGGCTGTGCAAGCCTGGATCGCCGCGGCATTCTACCTGTTTATCCTGGTCACGTCGAACCCGTTCGTGCGCATTGCTGACGCGCCGATCGAGGGCCAGGATCTCAATCCGATTTTGCAGGACCCAGGTCTCGCTTTCCATCCACCGATGCTCTACCTCGGCTATGTCGGCTTCTCGATCGTTTTTTCCTTTGCCATCGCGGCGCTAATGGAGGGTCACATCGACGCGGCGTGGGCGCGCTGGGTGCGGCCGTGGATCCTCGGTGCCTGGATGTGCCTGACACTGGGGATCGCCGGCGGCTCGTATTGGGCCTATTACGAACTCGGTTGGGGCGGCTTCTGGTTTTGGGACCCGGTCGAGAACGCTTCGCTGATGCCGTGGCTTGCCGGCACCGCGCTGTTGCATTCCGCCGTTGTGATGGAGAAGCGCAGCGCCCTTAAAGTGTGGACCATTTTGCTCGCGATCCTCACCTTCTCGCTGTCTTTGATCGGAACCTTTTTGGTGCGATCTGGCGTACTCACGTCAGTCCACGCTTTCGCGACCGATCCGACACGCGGCATTTTCATTCTCGCCATCCTCATTGTCTTCATCGGCGGCGCCTTGGCGCTCTATGCCTGGCGGGCGCCGCTTCTCAAGCAGGGCGGCTTGTTCGCGCCGATCTCACGGGAGGGTGCGCTGGTCTTCAACAATCTGTTCCTGACCTCGGCCTGCGCCACCGTTTTCGTCGGCACGCTTTATCCGCTCGCGCTGGAATCGCTGACCGGCGATAAGATTTCGGTTGGGCCGCCGTTCTTTAATTCGACATTCGGCCCGTTGTTCATTCCGCTGATGCTGATGATGCCGCTCGGACCGCTGCTCGGCTGGAAGCGCGGCGATCTGCTTGGCGCGGCGCAACGTTTGCTGGCGGCTGCCATGATCGCGGCGGTTGCGATTGCGGCGGCGTTTGCGCTCGAACATGGCGGACCGGTGCTGGCGCCGTTCGGAGTCGGCATCGCCATTTTTGTCATGGCTGGCGCTGTGACGGATATCGCCGAGCGCACCATGATTCTGCGCGTTCCGTTCGGCGCGGCGCTGCGGCGCGCCATAGGCTTGCCACGCTCCGCTTGGGGCACGGCGTTTGCCCATTTCGGTATCGGTGTGACGCTCCTTGGCATCGTCGGCGCTACCGCATGGGGCAGCGAGCGGATCCTCGAGGTGAAGCCGGGCGGCACCATTGATCTGGCGCATTACCGGCTGACCTTCGACGGCGTGTTCAACCGGCCGGGCCCGAATTATCACGACATGGTCGGTCACTTCACGGTGCGGCGGGCCGGCGGCGGAATGATCGGCACTATGGAACCGACCCGACGCACATTCCCGGCCCGTAACGAGTCGACGACCGAAGCTGCGCTGATGACGCGCGGCGCCAGCCAGCTTTATCTGTCGCTTGGCGATCCGGGGCCGGACGGCTCCGTTGCGGTGCGGGTCTACTATAAGCCGTTCGTTCTGATGATCTGGCTCGGCGCTGCCGTCATGTTCTTCGGCGGCGGCCTGTCGCTCTCCGATCGGCGGCTGCGCATCGGCGCACCGCGGCCGGCAAGGAGCAGAAACGCCGCCGCGCAGGCGGTGCAGCCGGCGGAATGAATATCATGAAACACGTCCTGAAAAAATCTCTGCAGGCCGCGGCGGTCCTGGCCGTGCTGTTGTCGTCGTCCCCGCTATGGGCGGTCGAGCCCGACGAGATGCTATCGGATCCGTCGCTGGAAGCGCGCGCCCGTGCGCTGTCGCAGGACTTGCGCTGCATGGTGTGCCAAAACGAGTCGATCGACGATTCGCATGCCCCGCTGGCGCACGATTTGCGCGTTCTGGTGCGGGAGCGGATCACAGCCGGTGACAGCGACGCTCAAGTGATCAATTTTTTGGTCGCCCGCTATGGCGAGTTCGTGCTGCTGAAGCCCCGGCTGTCGTGGCACACCGCGGCGCTGTGGGGACTGCCGCCGGCCATCGTACTGTTCGGCATCGTCATCCTTGTCATCGCCGCCAGACGCCGGGCCGACGCGTCGCTGGCCGCGGGCAATCTCACCGTGGCCGAGGAAGCTCGTGTCGCGGAACTTTTGCGCAGTGAAAGCACCCCCTAGGGAAAAAAAGCCACAAGTTCCTATTCGCGTGTATTTTAACGCATTGTTCTAGCTTGTAGATTTCCAGTTTCGCAACATTACAAACTTTTAATGCTGCCGACAGAGCGCGGTAAGGCTCGCGGTCCCATCTTCCCGCAGTGACGGCTATACGCCGGGTCGCCTTGCCACGCGGCTTTCGTTGCAACACGGCACAGAGGCTTTGGAGACGCGTAATGAACGATGGTTGCTCGCAAGTGCGCCGCATGCTGCAGGCGCGGCGTCTTGTTCTGTTGGCGACGACTGTCGTCGGTTTCGGCGCGGCGGCAATCCTCTTGTCGCCGCACATGCCGGCGCATGCGCAGAATTTGACCGAGAAGGTCCAGCAGCTGCCGCAGCGTCCAGTGGGCTTCGCCGACATTGTGGAGAAGGTAAAGCCAGCGGTAATGTCGGTGCGCGTCAAAATTGATCGTCCTGCCGAACCCAGTCTCAATAGCGACGACGATCTGCCATTCCCGCCCGGCTCGCCGTTCGAACGTTTCTTCAAACGTTTCGGCATGCCCAACATGCCGAACAGTCCCGGCGGTCACGAGGTCATCACCGGTCAAGGTTCTGGTTTCTTTATTTCGCCCGACGGCTATGCGGTGACCAACAACCACGTCGTGCAGAACGCAGAAAACGTTCAGGTAACAACTGATGACGGCAAGACCTATACCGCCAAGGTCATCGGCACCGACCCGCGCAGCGATCTGGCTCTCATCAAGGTCGACGGCAATGCCTTTCCATTCGTAAAGCTGTCCGACAACCCGCCGCGCGTCGGCGATTGGGTGCTCGCGGTCGGCAATCCGTTCGGCCTCGGCGGCACAGTCACCGCCGGCATCGTCTCGGCGCGCGGTCGCGATATTGGCGCCGGTCCCTATGACGATTTCATCCAGATCGATGCGCCGGTTAACAAAGGCAATTCCGGCGGTCCGACCTTCGACGTTGACGGCAACGTTATCGGCGTCAATACCGCGATCTTCTCGCCGTCTGGCGGCTCGGTCGGCATCGCGTTTGCCATCCCCGCCGACACGGTTAGAAGTGTCGTCGCCCAGTTGCGCGACAAAGGCAGCGTCACTCGCGGCTGGATCGGCGTGCAGATCCAGTCCGTCACGCCGGACATCGCCGACAGCATGGGCTTGAAACAGGCGACCGGTGCGCTCGTGTCCGAGCCGCAGAAGGACAGTCCCGCCGCCAAAGCCGGCATTCAGAGCGGCGACGTTATCAAGGCAGTCGACGACACGCCGATTCATGACGCCCGCGAGCTCGCCCGCAAGATCGGCACGATGTCGCCCGGCACCGCCGTCAAACTCGCGATCATTCACAAGGGCGAGGATAAGACTGTGACGCTGACGCTCGGCACTTTGCCGAACGAGAAGCTGGCCGCAAACGATCAGCAACATCCGCGCGAGGTTCCTGATAGCGAGGTGCCGAAGCTCGGATTGACGCTGGCGCCGAGTGACAAGGTTTCGGGTGTGAACGGCAACGGTGTCGTCGTCACCGCGGTCGCGGTGGGCGGCGTTGCCGCCGACCACGGCTTCCAGGTTGGCGATGTGATTCTCGATGTGGGTGGCAGTCCGGTTTCGACTCCGGCGGACGTCCGCAAAAGCCTCTCCGACGCGCGTACGTCCGGCAAGCATACTGTGCTGTTTCGGGTGAAGTCGGGCGATGGCACGAAATTCGTGGCGCTGCCGTTAGGCAACGCCTGAGGAAAGGGGCATCCGCCGGCATCCGTCGCCCCCGCTGGCGGGCGTTCCTGGGGACGGGTCGCAAGACCCGTCCCCGTCCAATACCAACTCTGCATCCCGGCATCCGTCGCCCCCGCCGGGGTGGAGTAGGTAAGAGGGGGTGGCGGACAGTCGCTCGCCACCCCCTCACTTTTGGTACCTCTACGTATTACCTCTCGCGGCCTATATTGGTTGAATCGCGATATTGCTTTGAAGCTTCACCCCGACAATATTCCTTTATAACGTTCAGCCAATCGCGGCTTTGAGTGCGGCATAGACCATGCGCCTTCTCATTATCGAGGACGACCGCGACGCGGCCGACTATCTTGTTAAGGCTTTCCGCGAGGTCGGCCATGTTGCCGATCAGGCCAGCGACGGCGAGGAGGGCTTGGCCCTCGCGCTCGACGGTGAATACGACGTGCTGATCGTCGACCGCATGCTGCCAAAACGCGACGGGCTCTCCGTCATCGGTGCCTTGCGCGGCAAGGCGGTGGAGACCCCGGTACTAATCCTTTCGGCGCTCGGGCAGGTCGACGACCGCGTGAAGGGCTTGCGCACTGGCGGCGACGATTATCTCGCCAAGCCCTATGCGTTTTCGGAATTATTGGCGCGGGTTGAGGTGCTGGCGCGTCGGCGCGGCAGCCGCGGTGAAGAGACTGTGTATCGGGTAGGCGATCTCGAGCTCAACCGTTTGTCCCACGAGGTCAGCCGTGCCGGGCAGGAGGTCCAGTTGCAGCCGCGGGAGTTTCGGCTCCTTGAATTTCTGATGCGTCATGCCGGCCAGGTCGTCACCCGCACCATGCTCTTGGAGAACGTCTGGGATTATCATTTCGATCCGCAGACCAATGTGATCGACGTGCACATTTCGCGTTTGCGATCTAAAATCGATAAAGGCTTCGCGCAGCCGCTTTTACATACCGTGCGCGGTGCGGGTTACATGATCCGCGATGGCGCCCGGTAACTCCGTGCCGCGTCGCGACCGACCTGTATCGTTCCCAATCGGTGCGGCAGCAGCGTGGTCGGAGACCGAACCGGGGGGCGCCATGTCTGATGTGAACATGACCGATGCGGGCATTACGGGTTCAAACGCGGCTCCGTTCATTGCGGCGCGTGATATGCTGCTGCGCCAACGCGAGGACTACGCCGCGGCCTATCGCGATTTCCAGTGGCCGAAGCTCGATCGTTTTAACTGGGCGCTCGATTATTTCGACGTCATGGCGCGCGGTAATACGCAGCCAGCGCTCTGGCTCGTCGACGAGGTCGCGGGCGAGAGCAAGCTCACTTTCGCGCAGTTGAGTGAGCGCTCGAACCGCATCGCCAATGCGCTCCGCAGTCTCGGGGTACGCCGCGGCGATCGTGTCCTGGTCATGCTCGGCAATGTCGTGCCGCTGTGGGAGTGCATGTTAGCGGCGATGAAGCTCGGCGCGGTCATCGTGCCGGCCACGACGCTGTTGACCCGCAACGATCTTGCCGATCGCTTTGCGCGCGGCCGCGTCCGCCATGTCATCGCCAGCGCCGACGCCGCGGCGAAATTCACAGACTTGCCCGGAGACTATACGCGGATCGTGGTCGGCGATGACCTTCGCACCGACCCGCCGGGCTGGATTTCGTACGAAAAGGGGTATCATGCGTCGGCGCAATTCACTGCCGATGGTGAAACGCGCGCCAACGATCCGCTGTTGCTTTATTTCACCTCCGGCACCACGGCGACGCCGAAGCTCGTCTTGCACAGTCACCAAAGCTATCCGGTTGGCCATCTTTCGACGATGTATTGGCTCGGTTTGCGGCCCGGCGACGTGCATCTCAATATTTCTTCGCCGGGATGGGCCAAGCACGCCTGGAGCTGTTTTTTTTCGCCATGGAATGCGGGGGCATGCGTTTTTATCGTCAATCAGCGCCGCTTCAATTCGCGCGGCCTGCTCGACACCATCGTGCGCTGCGGCGTCACTACCTTTTGCGCGCCGCCCACGGTTTGGCGCATGCTGATCCAGGAGGACCTGGCCGCCTGGAGGGTTTCCATCAAGGAACTCATCGGCGCGGGCGAGCCGCTCAACCCGGAAGTCATCGAGCAGGTCAAAGCGGCTTGGGGCGTCACCATCCGCGACGGCTATGGCCAGACCGAGACGACGGCGCTGGTCGGCAATACGCCGGGCCAAAAGGTCAAACCAGGCTCGATGGGCCGGCCGCTACCGGGCTACCGCACGGCGCTGCTCGACCCCAACGGCGTGGCGCAACAGGAGGGCGAGATCTGCCTCATTCTGGAGCCGCGCCCGACTGGACTGATGCAAGGCTATCAGGGCCAAGAGAATGAAAGCGATGGCGGCGTGTCCTCCCGCGGCGATGGTATCTATCACACCGGCGATGTGGCTTGCGTGGACGACGACGGTTATCTGACCTATGTCGGCCGGGCCGACGATGTGTTCAAATCGTCGGACTACCGTATCTCGCCGTTCGAACTCGAGAGCGTATTGATCGAGCATCCGGCAGTTGCCGAGGCGGCCGTGGTGCCGTCGCCCGATCCGCTGCGGCTTGCGGTGCCGAAAGCGTATCTCGCGCTCGCAGCCGGACACGCAGCGGACCGCGCTACGGCGCTGTCGATCTTCCGTCATTGCCGCACGGCGCTGGCGCCCTTCAAGCGGGTGCGGCGCCTCGAATTTGCCGAACTGCCGAAGACGATATCCGGGAAGATCCGGCGCGTCGAATTGCGCCGGGCGGAGGCCACGAACCGGCATAGCGATCAACGCGGGGCGCTCGAGTTCTGGGAAGACGATTTTTCCGAGAGCGAAATGGGACTTAACGCCGAGAACGTTTCGTGACGGCGCTTGGTAAATTGATCCGCACCACGGCGTTCAAGCTGACGCTGGTTTATCTCGCGATCTTCGTGTTGTTCGCGGCGTCGCTGCTTGGCTATTTCGCGCTCAATACGCGGCGCCTCATCACCGAACAGATCACTACGACCGTCACCGGCGAAATCAACGGGCTGTCCCAGCAATATACCCAAGGCGGCATTCGGCGGTTGGTGATCGTCGTCGATTTGCGCTCGCGACGGCCGGGATCGAGCCTTTATCTGGTGACGACGCCGACTGGGGAGGGACTTGCCGGCAATGTCGGCTCGCTGGAGCCCGGCGTGCTCGATCATCCCGGCTGGCTCGAGACTAATTACCGAAGGCTCGATGCACCGGAAGGCAACGATCATCGCGCCTTGGTCGAGGTTGTGGAATTGCCGGGCGGCTTCCGCCTTCTCGTCGGACGCGACCTTGAGGAGCGCGAGCGGTTGTTCGGCATCATCGCCAATGCCGGGCAATGGTCGCTCGCGCTTGTCATCGTGCTCGGCCTGCTCGGCGGATTTTTCGTCAGCCAGCGCGTGCTGCGCCGCATCGACGCCATGACCGATACGGCACAGACCATCATGCGCGGCGATCTCGCCGGTCGTCTGCCGGTCGCCGGCACCGGTGACGAGCTCGACCGGCTCGCGCTTCATCTCAATGCCATGCTTGAGCGGATCGAGGCGCTGATGCGGGGCCTAAAGGAAGTCTCCGACAACATCGCCCACGACCTCAAAACGCCGCTGACACGGTTGCGCAATCGCTGCGAACAGGCGCTGCGCCAACCGACCGGCGACGCCGGTTATCGCGCGGCACTGGAAACGACCATCGCCGAATCCGACGATCTTATTCGCACATTCGACGCGCTGTTGATGATCGCGCGCGCGGAGTCCGGGCAGGCGCGGGACAATATGATGGAATTCGACGCGGCCGAAATCGCGCGCGACATTGGCGAGCTCTATGAACCGCTGGCCGAGGAGAAGGGAATCGCGCTGACGATCGACGCCACGACTGCGGCGCTGGTTCGGGGAAATCGCGAACTGGTGAGCCAGGCGCTGGCGAATCTGGTCGACAACGCCATCAAATACGGCGGCCCGAACGGCAAAGCGAACGGGGCGCCAACCGAAATCGTGGTGAAGGCCGGCGACGACGGCGAGCGTGTCGCGCTCAGCGTCGCCGATCGAGGATCGGGCATCGCTGAAGCCGATCGCGGCCGCGTTGTCGAACGCTTCGTGCGTCTCGAACAAAGCCGGTCAGAGCCGGGCTCGGGCTTGGGTTTAAGCCTCGCTGCCGCCGTTGCCCGGCTGCATGGCGGCGAATTGACGCTCGAGGACAACCATCCTGGCTTGCGCTCAACCATCGCGCTGCCACGCGCGGGGCCTGTGGGGCAGGGATGACGCGGCCTGCGGTCAAGAAACGGCCGAAGCAGGATAGCGATGAAGCGGCATTAGTCCGACGGCTTGGCGGCGCGCTGCCCGTGGCTTCGGAGCGCTCCTCGGCGAAGCTTTCAGCGTGGCTTGCGAGTATAAAGGCGAAAAGCGTCAGCAAGACGCTCAAAGGTCTCATTCGCGTCCACCCAGCGCTGGCCCGGCTTGTGGGCGGCCTCGCCGATGCGGCACCCTATCTTTGGGACCTCGTTCAAGCCGACATTGCGCGTTTCGGTCGTCTGGTTGAGAGCGAGCCGGACCGCGCGCTCGTTGCACTCTTGGCGTCGGCACAGAGTACGGTAGCGTCGGCAAGATCGGCGGTGGAAGTCATGCGCATTCTTCGCCGCATGAAAGCGCGCGCGGCGCTGTTGATCGCGCTCGCCGATATCGGCGGCGTGTGGCCGGTCGCGCGCGTGACCGAGGCACTGACCGACGTCGCGGAGACCGCGCTCAACGCCGCCGTGAATTATCTCCTCCGCGACGCCATCAAGCGCCGACGTATTGCGGCGCCCGACACTAACAATCCCGCGGCGGGCTCCGGTTATATCGTCCTCGCGCTCGGCAAGATGGGCGGCCACGAGCTGAACTTCTCGAGCGACATCGATCTCATGGTGTTCTTTGACGTTGCGGCGGCGAAGCTCGCACGTGACGTCGAGCCGATGGCGTTTTATGTCGGGCTGACGCGCGAACTCGTCAAGCTCCTTCAGGAGCGCACGTCGGACGGCTACGTGTTTCGCGTCGATTTGCGACTGCGTCCTGATCCGTCTTCGACCCAGATCGCGATCTCGACCGACGCGGCGCTCGACTACTATGAAAGTCGCGGGCAAAACTGGGAGCGCGCGGCATTGATCAAGGCACGGCCTTGCGCCGGCGATCTTGGCGCGGGCGAACGACTCTTACGCGCGTTGTCGCCCTTTATTTGGCGCAAATATCTCGATTACGCGACTATCGGCGACGTCCACGAGATGAAGCGGCAGATCCACGCCTATCGCGGTCATGGCGAAATCGCGGTCGCGGGCCACAATATCAAGCTCGGTCGCGGCGGTATCCGCGAGATCGAATTTTTCGCGCAGACCCAGCAGCTGATCGCCGGTGGCCGGCACGCCGAATTGCGCGGTCGCGATACGGTCTTGACGCTCGCTGTGCTCGCTGTCGGCGGTTGGATCGACGCCGCGGCGCGCGACGAACTCACGGCAGCTTACAATTTTCTGCGCCGCGTCGAACACCGGCTGCAAATGGTGGCCGACGAGCAAATTCACACGGTGCCGGCCGACGCCGCGGCGCTCGATGTTTTCGCCCGTTTTCTCGGTTTTAAGGACCGTGACCAATTTGCCGGTCAGCTGGTTGGCCATCTGCGCAACGTCGAGCGGCATTATGTGCGGCTGTTCGAGCGCGCGCCCGAATATCTGGCCCAGCAGCAGAACCTGTCCTTCGCGGCCGCCGAGCACGATACCGAAACGCTCGACCGGCTGGCGCTGATGGGCTTTCGCCAGCCGACGGAGGTCGCAGCCTCGGTGCGTCGGTGGCGCGCCGGCTCCTACCGCGCGCTGCGCGGCGAACAAGCGCGAGCCAATCTGATCGAGCTCGTACCGTCGATCATCGATCAATTCGCGCGCGCGGAGAATCCAGACGCCGCCTTCGCGGTATTCGATCGCTTTCTCGGCGGTCTGCGCGCGGGGGGACGTTTTTTTTCCTTGCTGAAGCAAAATCCGGAATTGATTCGTTTCGTCGTTCTTATCCTTGGCACGGCACCGCGGCTGGCCGATATCTTGGCGCAAAACCCGCATTTCATCGATCCGCTGGTCGACCCGAGCTTCTTCGGCGCGTTTCCGGACGCCAGACGTCTTGAGGCGGAGCTTGCACGCGCGCTCGAAGACGCCCGCGGTTACGAAGCTGTGCTCGACGCCATCCGTCTGTTCGGCCAGGAGCGGATGTTCCTGATCGGCGCGCGGATTCTCTCCGGTTCGGTGCCCGCCGAACAGGCCGGCGAGATATACGCCCGGCTTGCCGATGTGTTGTTGCGCGCGGTGCAGGCGATGGTCGAAGCTGATTTTGCCTTAAGCCACGGTCGGATCCGCGGCGGCACGAGCGCGATTCTGGCACTCGGCCGGCTTGGGGCGCGCGAGATGACCGCGAATTCCGATCTCGATCTCATCGTAATCTATGACTTCGACCATGACCACCCGACCTCTGACGGTCAGCGGCCGCTTTATGGCGCGCAATATTTCGCGCGTTTCACCCAGCGCTTGATCAGCGCGCTCACAGTGCCGACCAATTACGGTGTACTCTACCCCGTCGACATGCGGTTGCGGCCGTCGGGACGGTCCGGTCCGCTGGCGACGCAAATCAACGGCTTCATCAACTACCAGGAGCGCGAAGCCTGGACCTGGGAGCATATGGCGCTCACTCGCGCGCGTGTGGTTTCAGGATCTACCGATTTCTCTGCAAAAATCGAGGCGGCGATCCGCGCCGTGATCTGCCATAAAAGAAGTCCGCGTTCCGTCGCCGATGATATCGTCGAGATGCGTGCGGCCATCGCCAAGGAAAAGGGCGATGCCAATATGTGGGACTTAAAATACGCCGCCGGTGCGCTCGTCGACATCGAGTTTATCGCGCAATATCTGCAGCTGATCCACGCTGCAACGCTCCCCGAGCTGCGCGATACTTCGACGGCGCGGATGCTGCAGAAAGCCGCGCGGCTTGGCGTGCTCAAGCCGGAGGATGCCGAAGTGCTGAGGTCCGCGGTGCGGCTATTCCACGATCTGACGCAAATCCTGCGGCTTTGCCTGCCCGCAGCATTCGATCCGAAAACTGCAAGCTCAGGTGTCCTCGCGCTATTGGCGCGGGCCGCCGATTTGCCGGATTTTACAGCCCTTGCGGCCCATGTCGAGGAAACCCAGCGCCAAGTGCGCATATGTTTCGTGCGGATATTAGGGAAGAGACCTTAGCGTCGGCGTAGACTGCGCCGGAGGTGACCGTTGAAGCTTACGCCGCGGCGTTCGATTTTTCCGCGTGGGCCGGCTGGCTCGCCTCCTGCGGTAAGCGCACCACGACCATGGTACCTTTGCCGAGCTTTGAGCGGATGCGCATGGCGCCGCCGTGCATTTCGACAAGGGATTTGGCGATGGCAAGGCCGAGACCGGAGCCCTGGTGTTTCTTGGTCAATTGGCTTTCGACCTGCTCGAACGGCCGGCCGAGCTTGCGCAGCGCGTCGTTGGGGATGCCGATGCCATTATCTTCGATGGCGATAGTGACCACGCCGCGGCGCAGCCGGCCGGACACCGTCACGGCGCCGCCATCGGGAGTGAACTTCACGGCGTTGGAGAGGAGATTGAGCGCGATCTGTTTGATGGCGCGGCGATCGGCGTGGACCATGATTTCCGGTTCGACATGGGCGGCGACCGCGAGATGTTTTTCCTCCGCTCTCGTCGAGACGACGCGCAGACAATCGGCCAGGATTGGCTCCAGTTCGACGGCTTCGGGGCTGAGCCTGATACCGCCAGCCTCGATCTTCGACATATCGAGGATGTCGTTGATGACGTCGAGCAGGTATTCGCCACTTTCGCGGATGTCGCGAGAATATTCGATATATTTTTCGGCGCCGAGCGGTCCGAACATCGCGGCTTCCATGATCTCGGAAAAGCCGATAATGGCGTTGAGGGGCGTACGCAACTCGTGGCTCATGTTGGCCAGAAATTTCGACTTGGCCGCATTGGCCTCCTCGGCGCGAGTTTTCTCCTCGGCATATTTCTCTGCCAGATCGGCAAGCTCCGCAGTCTGTAGCTCCAGCGCGTGCTGCGACTCGCGCAGATCCACGATGGTGGCGATCTGGCGCTTCTCGCCTTCGACCAGCTTTTCTTCGTGCTGCTTGATTTTGGTGATATTGGTTCCAACCGAGACGTAACCGCCGTCTTTGGTGCGGCGTTCGCTGATGTGCATCCATCGACCGTCGTCGAGCTGCGCCTCGAAGGTGCGCGCGCCGCGCGGCTCGACGCCGTTATTGCTGACGGCGGTGCGGATGATCGGCTTGCGACCGGCGGCAACGATCGCTTCATAGGAGGCGCCTGCGGTGACCGCTTCGTCGGGTAGGTGGTGCAGTTCCTGGAAGTTCGAATTGCAGAGCACCAGGCGATTGTCGGCGTCCCACAGCACGAACGCTTCCGGGATGGTCTCGATAGCGTCGCGCAACCGCAAATCGGCGGCCATGGTCCGCTCGACCAGCGTCTTCTGCTCGGTAATGTCGACTGCGATGCCGATCAGATGCAGCCCGGTCTCGCCCTCCTGGCGCGCCAGCTCGCAGCGCGCCCGTAGCCACAGCCATTTGCCATCGGCATGGCGCATGCGAAAGGCGCGATCGATCGATTGGACCTTGGCGTCGGCAAGCTGGGTCGCCAATTCGTAGAGGTCGATATCCTCCTTGTGAACGAGTGCGTCGACTTCGCCGAAGGTTAGGAGTTCGTCCTTTTGCGGCAGGCCCAGCAGATCGAACATAGAGTGCGACCAGAACACCCGGCCGCGTGCCAGATCCCAATCCCACAGCCCGCAGCGGCCGCGGTTGAGCGCGGTGTCGATACGGCTGCGCACGGTGTCGTGGATGAGGTCAGCTTCGCGCGCCCGAGTCGCTTGCCAATGGAAAGCGAAGCCCAGGATCAGCACTACGAATCCGGTCGTTGCCGATAACGTAACGGTCAGCGCTGTGGCCGAGCGCCAATTGGCGAGTGCGTCATTGCGGCCCTGGACCACGGCCAGAAGCCCGATAGGATTGTGCAGTGCCCGCACCGAGGCGAACGCGGCCTCGCCGTCCGGTAGCGTAATCTCCATGGTACCGGCGGCGGCGGCGAAGGTGGTGAGCGGCTGCGACGGTCCGAGCACGTCGAGTATAGGCCGTCCTAACAGCTGCGGCTCACTCGGCACGCTGGCAGTGATTTTGCCGTCGCCATCGGCGATCAATATGCGTCGGCCGGCCCCCTTGGCCCAGCCTGGCAACGATTCTTCCAGCGCGTCGGAGGCGCGCGCGACATGCGTCCGTCCGTCACGGATCGGACGATCGAGTTCGGTGGACAGGTGATCGGCAAGCGCCTCGATGGTCGCCGTGGCGTCGAGGATGACTTGGCGGCGGTGTTCGAGCACTTGCACCGCGGCGCCGATGCAGATCGTCAGCATGAAGGCGATGATGAGAACAGGTACGGCGCGGCGCAATAGTGGCTCGGCCGTCAATAGGCGGTGGTACGCGGGCTTGGCGATCGACTGCGCCAGGCCCTTGATGGAATCTGAACGTAAAGACGCACTCGCCGCCTCGGCGCGCGCCATCGCATACCTCCGGTTGGAAAATCCCCTGCACCCGCGACCGGAACGATGTGCTGCACCAGTTCCGAATCAACCTGATAAGAATCGATGCGCGCTGATTTGTCGAGAGTCTGAGTCAATAATTTTTTAAGAGTTGTCCCAAGTTTTTTGCGTTGCGGAAAAACGCAACGCTGGTCATGACCGCGCGTCATTCCTGCGAATGGCGCTCGCTCTACGACGGAAAAGTGGAGTCGGATCAAAGACGTGGTGGTACGCGTCAGCTTTCGGCGAGGGTGCGTGCTACGATGTCGTGCACGTCGCGCGATAAAGCCGGCGTTGCGGCGACGCGGCGGAGCGCTGCCTCGGCGCGGGCACGGCGCGTCGGTTCAAGCGCGCGCCAGGAGCGGAACGCGCCCATCAGCCGCGCTGCGACCTGGGGGTTCTTCGGATCGAGCGCCAGCACGAAGTCGGCGACGAAGTCGAAGCCGCTGCCGTCGCGCTGGTTGAATTGGGTGTGGTTGACTTGCGCGAACGCGCCGATCAGCGCGCGGACGCGGTTGGGATTGGCGGCCGAGAACGCCGGATGCTCGGTCAGTGCGCGCACCCGATCGAGCGTCGCCGGCTCGGGGATCGCCGCTTGCAGCGAGAGCCATTTATCGATGATCAGCGGATCGGCGGCATAGCGCCGGTAAAAATCGTCAAGTACGGCGCTGCGTTCGGGCCGGTCGTGTTGCGCGAGCGTTTCCAGCGCCGCCATGCGGTCGGTCATGTTGTCGGCGCTTTGGTATTGCTTAAACGCGCGTGCGATCGCCTCGTCGGTATCCGTAATCGCCAAAAGATCGAGACAGGCGTTTTTCAGCGCGCGACGTCCGGCGCTCGCCGCGTCCGGCCGATAGGGATCGGTCGTGATCATGCGTTGATAGGTCTCGGTCAGCGCCGCGCCGTGCCGGGAGCCGATAGCGGCGCGGAGCTTGCGACGCGCGGAAAAGACGGCGTCGGGATCGACATCGCAACCGATTTCCCGCGCGATATCGGCGTCGCTCGGCGGCGAGAGTGCTAGCGCGATAAAAGCGGGTTCGAGCTTCGTATCAGCGATGATGGCACCGAGGGCCGCCATCAAGCCGTCGTCGTCGCGCGCGGCTAGCCCGGCGCGCAGCGCCGCGACATTGGCCTTGAGCAAAGTCATTCCTAACGACTGCACCGCCTGCCAGCGGTTGAATGGATCGCTGTCATGTGCGGCGAGAAAGCGCAGATCGTCGGCACCTATCGGCAGCGAAAGTTTCACCGGCGCCGAAAAGCCGCGGTTGAGCGACGGCACTGGCCGCTCGGCGATCCCGGTAAAGAGGAACGTCTCGCTCGATCGCTTTAACTCGATCACCCCGCGCGCAAGCGGCTTGCCGTCGAGCGTAAGCGGCAGATCGGCGCCATCTTTGCCGACCAGCCCGAGCGCGAGCGGGATCAGCATCGGCTCCTTGTTCGGCTGACCTGGCGTCGGCGGCACGGTCTGCATGATATCGAGCCGATAGGTCTGTGCGCGCGCGTCGTAATGCGGCGCAACCTTGATTTCCGGCGTGCCGGCCTGGGAATACCAGCGCATAAACTGCGTCATGTCGCGGTGGCTCACGTCGGCAAAGCACTGCACGAATTGCTCGACGGTCGCGGCCTCGCCGTCATGGCGGGTGAAGTAAAGGTCCATGCCCATGCGGAAGGTGTCGGGGCCGAGCAGCGCCTTGATCATGCGCACCACCTCAGCGCCCTTATCGTACACAGTCGACGTGTAGAAGTTATTGATCTCGTGATAAATCTCCGGCCGCACCGGGTGGGCGAGGGGGCCTGCATCCTCGACGAATTGATGCGAACGCAGTCCGCGCACGTCGCTGATGCGCTCGACCGCGCGGGAGCGTTGATCAGCGGTGAATTCCTGGTCGCGGAATACCGTGAGCCCTTCCTTCAAGCAGAGCTGGAACCAGTCGCGGCAGGTGATGCGGTCGCCGGTCCAATTGTGAAAATATTCGTGCGCGATCACCGCTTCGATGCCGACATAGTCGGTATCGGTGGCGCTTAACGGCGAGGCGAGTACGTATTTGTCGTTAAAGACGTTGAGCCCCTTGTTCTCCATCGCGCCCATGTTGAACGCGGAGACGGCGACAATCATGAAAATATCGAGATCGTATTCGCGGCCGAATGCCGTTTCGTCCCAGCGCATGGCGCGCTTGAGACTATCCATGGCGTAGGGACAGCGTTCCTCCTTGCCCGGCTCGACATAGATCGCGAGCGCGACGTTACGGCCAGACATGGTGGTGAAGCTGTCCTTGACGCAAGCGAGGTTGCCGCCGACCAGCGCAAACAAATAGGACGGCTTGGGGAATGGATCGTGCCATACGGCAAAATGGCGCGACGTGCCCGGCACGTCGCCGTGGTCGATCAGATTGCCGTTGGATAGCAATACCGTGGCTTCGGTCTTTTCGGCTTCGATACGCGTCGTGTAGACGGCCATCACGTCCGGCCGGTCGAGAAAATAGGTGATACGGCGAAAGCCCTCGGCCTCGCATTGCGTGCAATAGGTCGCGCCGGCCCGATAGAGGCCCATAAGCTGGCTGTTTCCCATTGGATCGACGACGGTTTCGATGTCGAGCTCGAACGGCCGGTTGGGCACTTGCGCGATGGTCAGCCGGTCCGGCGTAGCGACGAAATTCTCCGCCGGGAGCGGCTTGCCGTCGAGCGTGAGCGAAACAAGCTTCAGCTCTTCGCCATCAAGGACGAGCGGCGCAGGAGCCCCGGCCGAATTCGGCTTCAGCCTGAGTTTGGCGCGAACCGTAGTCGCGGTCGGGTGCAGCGACACGTCGAGGTCGACGGTCTCGATCAGCCAGTCGGGCGGGCGATAGTCCTTGAGGCGGACGGGCCGAGGTTCTTCGGTGCGCATGCTGGGTTTGATGTAAAAGCTTTGTCGGCCAATTGAAAGCGCTTGACCGGCCAATTACCACACCCTTGGCCGAATCCACAGAACGGGGAAACAGACGTGGTCGATTCGAATGCCGGTTCTCATGGCCGTTTTGTCTGGTACGAGTTGATGACAACGGACAGGGCGGCCGCCGAGGCGTTCTACGCCAAGGTCGTGGGTTGGGGTACGGAGGACGCGTCGATGCCCGGTATGGCCTATACTCTGTTTACCGTCGGCGGAGTTTCAGTCGGCGGGGTGATGGGCTTGCCGGAATACGCGAAACAGACCGGCGTGAAGCCGGGGTGGATCGGCTATGTCGAAGTCGACGACGTGGATGCCGCTGCCGCTCGGGTTAAGCGGCTAGGCGGAACCGTGCACATCCCGCCGACGGACATCCCCAACATCAGCCGCTTTTCGGTCGTCGCCGATCCGCAAATGGCGACGCTGGTCCTGGTCAAGTGGCTAAGGCCCCGCCGCGAGCACTCCCCCGAGTTCGGCGCGCCCGGCCGTGTCCGCTGGCACGAACTGTTCGCCGCCGACGGTGAGAAGGTGTTCGCGTTCTATAGCGAGCTCTTTGGCTGGCAAAAAGCCGGCCCCGATAACGACGCGACGGACACCTATCTGCCGTTTTCCGTCGCAGGTCGGACCATCGGCGGCATGTTCACGAAGCCGCCGACGGTGCCGGTCCCGTTCTGGCTTTATTACTTCGACGTCGGCGACATCGACGCTGCAGCAAAGCGCGTCAAGGCCGACGGCGGGGAGATCATCGACGGTCCGACGGAGGTGTCGGATGGCAGCTGGATCGCCGAATGCATGGACCCGCAGGGCGTCATGTTCGCACTGGTGGGTCGCCGGACTTCCAACCGTATCGGATACTTCGAGCGTGTCACATCGCGCGATGCTTCCGACCCGCGTGCCCGGCGATGGAATTGGTAACGCCGACGCGTTGATCACTGTGGACCACCCTTTGGCCATTGTCGGATTGTTAGTCGGGAGTGCCCGATTTGGTGCCGCGACCGATTGCAAATTGACCGACCGGACCTTCGACGTGGAATTCGATCCCCGTTAGCTTCGCGAACAGGTCGATATCGGTGATACCAATCGCACAGCCGCCGAGCCGCATCTCGGTCGCCATCAGGTAGAACGTTTGCATCAATACTCCGACATCCTTGAGAATGAGGGCATAGGCGAGCGAGGTGTACTTCCATGAAATCCGGCCGAAGCGCGCGGCAATCGTGATCAGGATCTGCGGGACGGCGGGGGCTCCCATTGCAAGCTCTGCTGCCGCCGACAACGCTTCAAGCTCTCGGGCGCCGACGCCGATAGGCACTAGCGCGTGTCGGCCGGCATCGTAATGATAGAATCCTCGGTCAAGCCCTTCGCACTTGTTGACGGCCAGATAGAGCTCGAGCTCATATTCCGCGCCCGCCGACGGATACGGCCGCGCGGCGTATTCGACCACTGGACTGCCATCGCCGAGGTCCACTGGGCCGCTCGATCTCGACAGCACACGCGCGGTGGCATCGAGAAATCGCGAAAGCTCGGCGAGCGTGATCGGCCGGCGATCGTCGAATTCGCGCGTGGAATGACGGTCGCGCAGGAGCTCTGTCAGCGGCGAGATTGCCTGTGGATGTGCGGCCGAGAATTTACGCAAGTCGATTTGCTTTCCGGGCCAGCGCGGCCGTACCGCGGGCAGCGGCGAAGTCGCACCCGCGTAGGGATAAACTCCGCCCAGCGGGTTGGCGTGCCGGCCCTGCGTGCTGCGGGTGTGGAATAGTAGATCGTGAAAGTCCCAGAGCACGAGGTTGTCGTCACCCTCGTTCGGTCGCAGTCCGTTGTCGCCGGCAGTCTTGAAAAGGATTTGGCAATCTACCAGCAAAGCGAGCAGGTCGACCCCCGGAAAACCGTCCTGCCGACGGAGCTTTTTGAGCGATTGCGGCGCAGCCAGTAGCGCCAAGGCGGTCGCGATCTTCGGATCGCAAATCCTGAACAATGCGCCGGCGCGCGGCGATTCCAATACCATCTCATTGCCGCGCCGGCGCATATAGGCGAACCGTGAAAGGACCACAACGTCGGCGTCGCCGAGCTGCTGCGTTCTCGGCCAATAATCGGCCAACTGCGGTTCGATAACGGCTTGGTCCGCTCCCATTGACGACACCCGGAGGTGGTACTCCAAGAGACCGTGCCTGGCCAATCGCCTGACCAATTGATCGATCTCTTTGTCAATGTCTCGTCGACTGGACGCAAACGAGGCGAGGGGGAGACCCTCGCGCAGTTCCTGTGCGCGAGCGGCCGCGCCCGCGCTGAACGTGCCCACGCTCACCGAATAGCCATCGAAGCAAGCGACGATTTTGCCACCCGCGCGCGCTTCGAGTGTAACGTTACCATTGAGCCGGGCGGAAACGCTTGGCGGCGCAATCTGTCGCCCCCTTTTTGTTCTGGGTGCGCGCAAGCCGGAAAGACCCTTAGGTATGGGGGTGAATCGGATTGAGCTCATCTTCCTTCAGCGGCCGGTCACGCCATCCGAGTTTGACCGGAACGTCGTAAAGTCGGCCAGGAGCGAAGCGGCGGTAGAAGTGCCGTAGTCCAGGCACGATCACCCTGACGACAGGGACTCCGATGTCGGGGCGCGTCTGATCGAGCACGAGGAAGTCGAGGCCTGTTCGCTTGGCGAGGCGAACGCAGGCGGTCACCTGCTCGCGCGTGTCGAGATGGTCGAACTTCGAACCCGCCCCCGGTTGGACCGGCGGTTCTCCGCTCGGCGTCAAATAGGGATGATCCTGCAGCCGCAGCGGCGTTGTGCCGTCAAGGCTCGATTTCTCCCCGGACCCTCCGCCCATCAGACCGATCGACAGGAACTGGTTCAACTCGGTCAGCGCACGCAACAAGGCGATGCGTGTATCGAAATGCGTGCCGGAACCAAACTCGATATTCTCCTGCCCGTTTTGGATCCAGTGCGTCACCGCCACAAACGTCGGAACTCCAAGATCGCTGGTGACGTCGAGCACCCAAAGCCGGCGCCCGTTGCCGGCCAGCTGGCTTTGCAGATCGCGGACGTAGGAATCGTCGAACTTAGCCAGATCCAGTTGTGGCCGCTGCAGTCGATTGTACCACCAAATGGCGTAGGCATCCCGTTCCACCAGTTCGAGGAAACCCTGGACAATGGCTTCCTCGAGCGTGTTACCGGCGGCGCAACCGTTGGAGTCCGCAAGCTGCGCGGCCGCACCTCGGTAGAAAAAATACAACAGCGTGGTCGGAAGGTATTTGAAGCGCTTGTCGCGCAACGACCAGACCGGCGACCATTCGATCTCGCTCGATCGATCGAATGGGGCCGGCGTTTGCATGTCGTCGGAGTCGGGCATCGGCGTGTGGGGTCGCCGGTATTGCGCGTCGCTGAACAACAGGACCTTATTCGGAATAATGGCTTCGCCTGACGGAAATTCCGTAAACCGTCGCGCCGCTCTGATCTCGTCACCCTGAAAAATCCCGGAATAGCGCTCGATGGCTTCCATCAGCGCGCTGGCTTCGCCCTGCTCGGCAGTGCTGCCCTTGCCGAAGCTGCCGCCGCCCAGTCCCGCTCTGAGGTCATTGAGCGTCTCGGCTGGCGGTGCGAAATTGTGCGTGGCATGGAAATTGGTGTTCAAGGGCAAATCGGCTTCAATTCGTTCCAGACGCGAGACCACACCGGTCAGCGGACTCACAAACTTGCGGAAACGGGCAACCGTGGCGCGCGAGGAAACGGTCCGGTATCCGCCGCTCGTCATGATCAGCTTGCCTCCGGCGGCCAGTTCGATCGGGACCGGCGCCCGGCGCGGGTCGCGCAACTCCTTGCGGCCGCAGGCCGGACATTGCAGACGGGCTGCCACGTAATGTTTCACGATGGTCGAGCCCAACAAGTCGAGGCTGACGATGTGATCGCGCAGTTCCGTACGAAAGTCGGTGACAATCGCTTTCGCGATCTCGACGGACGCAAGCTGGACGGCGCTCTGTCCGAGCGTTTGCCGGGCCAACGGCGAAACCGCGACGCAGCGGGCTTCTCCGCGTTCGAGAAGAGCCCTGATCTCCCGGTTCCGTTTCATGCGATCGGCAAGACACATCCAACAGGCGGTTTCGCCGGGGCGCAACACCGGCCCGACCAGGGGAAAAATGCCCGATGGTTGGGCCAGCAGCCAGGGCGTGTGGTCCGACAAATGCTGCCGGTTCAATTCGGCCAATCGCCCATCGAGGTAGTCGCTCACCAGCGTGACCGTCAGGTCGGGGGAGCGTTTGACCACCCGAACGCCCAGTCCGGTCAGAGCGTCGGCGAGCTCAGTCGCCCCCTGCACATCGATCGCTTGAATGCGGACACGACATTTCTGCAGACTCCTCTCCGCGGCTTCCGGCAACAGGCCGAGGCTCGCCCAGTAGGCGGCCGCGACGCCTGCGGAAGTGTGCGATGTCTGCACGATATAGCGGCGATCAATCAGTCGCTTTAACGCCTCTTGGATTTTGTCGGATGGAAAATTCGGCTCCAGCTCGCGAACGAGCTCCCGAAAGCTCCTGCCACCTTCGGCTATCGCGGGGGCGAGTGCACAATAGAGTTTGCCGTGAAGAAAAAATTTTCTGTTCTCGGAGTAGAGACAAACCACATCGGATGGCAGCACATAGACGGTGAAATTCGGCGCGAACTGCGGAACGTCTTTGCTGTTAAGCTGCGTAAAATCTGTTGCGTGATCGCCTGTCATGAGGTCGCTATACACACTTTGCTGAAACTCCCGACTGCTGCGGCAAGGCATATTATCCGGGTGACGAAACTGTGCCACCTAGCCCGCGCGCTGGCGATTTAAGGAAAGGCTCGGCCGCGCACTCTCACCACGACGCGCTGACTTGCCCCAGAGTCACGTGGCGGCACCGCAAACAACACTCCAATGGCCGGGCGAGGCCCGGCCATTTCGATGTGCATATCTCGACGTAATGGCAAAAGCGCTCAAGTCTAGCAGAGGCGACAACCGCCCCACGACAAGCAGCAGCCACATCCGCAGCCGCCCCAGCAGCCACGGCATCCGCGACAGCCCCGGCCACAGCCCCTGCAACCCCTGCAACCGCCGCAGCCTCTGCCGCAGCCTCTGGCCTCTTGGACGCCGCGCTCGGGTGCCGCGTTCTCCTTGCCGAAGACGTAGAACGTTCCCAAGCTCACGTCGGAGAGTTCCTCGTCGCCAAGAGTGATTTCGTGACTCAGCGGGGTGTCTTGCGACGGCACATTCGCCGTCGTCGCCGTCAACGCTGATGCGCCACCCGCCATCGCCAAAGACACACCGGCGATTCCGGCCATCGGAACGGCTTTATTCAGACGTTTTCGCTTCGGAGCTGGTTTCGCGCGCGCCATAGTCGAGACCTCCCTACCTTTGAGTCAATGTTAGAGAAGCAGCATGAAGTTAGCAGCATTCGCTTCTCTCTGTCTATACAGGTTCTCTAAGTTCCACGGAGCCAGTCAGTTCCAGCCCTGTCTAGCTCACCGCCCCGGCTCGGCGTGGCCGATGACGCGCTGAATGATCGGGTAACGTCGGCGCAGCCTGCGCTCGAGCGCATCCACCAGGTCGTGAACACTGCGCACCGAGAGTGCCGCATCGACGCGGCAGTGGAAATTGACGATTTCGCCGTCGGTGGTTTCGCGTACGCGCACGTCGTGTACCTCGCCGAGGTCGGGAAGCTCGGCGGCGAGCGATGCCAGGAATTCGTTCACCTCGGCGACGCGTGCCGGCCCCGCGTCGTGGCCGGCCAGTATATCGGCCGGAAGCGGCTCGATATGGGTATCAACTTCGACATTTGGCCCGAGTTCCTCGCGCAGAGCCTCTTCGAGCCCGCTTGCGATCTCGTGCGCCGCGGCCAGCGGCTGGGCGCCATCGACCTCGAGATCTGCCGAAACCGAAAGGCGGCCCGAAATCGTCTGGACGGCGACGTGGTGGACGGCAAGCCCGAGGTCGCGGGCGATCACCATCACGCGTTCGCGCACCGTCTCATTGTCGAGCGCGCGGGGCTCCGTGGTGATGGTGACCTCCGCCGCCGGCATGTCGGTGCGGATGGCGCGGGTAAGCCTGTCTTTGATGGCGGCGACGCGATCGAGCGGCAAGGTGCGGCTAACACCGACGCCGAGCTCGACGAATAGTACCGCGCCGGCTGGGCGCGCCCGCACGCGTTCGACAACGACCACGCCGGGGACCTGGCGCGCGAGATCGGCGACGCGCTCGCTCACCCCGCTCGGCGCGGTATCGGTCAGGGTGTCGACGGTGCGGAGGCCGAGCCGATATCCGGCAACGCAAATGAATATGGCAACAACGACCGCGGCCGCGGCATCGGCCCACGAATAGCCGAGCGCCACGCCGAAGAGACCGAACAGCACCGCGACCGACGACCACATATCGGAGGAAAAATGCAGTGCATCGGCTGCCAGCGCTTCGCTCGATGTCGCCTTGGCGACGCGTTTGAGCGTGCGGGCACGAAAGAAGTCGACCACGATCGATCCGGCGATGATGAGGAAGGCCGCGGCGCTGGCCTCGACGGCGTGGGCGCGCGCGCCGACCAGGCGCTGCACGGCTTCAAAGATCACGGCGGCGCTCAGCAGAAACAACAACGCGGTTTCGGCGAGCGCGGTGACGCTTTCTATCTTGCCGTGGCCGTATTGATGCTCGGCGTCGGCCGGCTTGCCGGATATTCGCACGGCGAAATACGTCAACACCGTCGCCGAGAGGTCGAGCAGCGAGTGGCCGGCTTCTGACAGGATGGCGAGCGAGCCGGTGAGGAGGCCGACTACCGCCTTCGCGACCGTCAGTCCCGCCGAGGCGGCGATCGATCCCAGCGCGGCCTTTTCCTTGTCGTTCATCTGCGGCCCCTTGCCTAACATGGGGTTAGTCGCGGCTGGTGGGAGCGTCAATGCACGCTTGGCCTGCCGTATGCGCGAGGCTATTACGGAGCAGCCATATTGCCGCCTACCGTCTATTCAATAGAGCTACGTGTTACGCTAGGACGAGCGCCGCGCCCCGTTTGCCGTTCAGACTGCCACTGGTGGGTATAATGCACCGGGGAGACGCCTGTGAGATTAAGGTCAAACCACGGAAATCGGCCGCTGGCGCTTTTGCAAAGCGCCGATGCCGGATGGAGCCAGCTGAGCGAAAATCTTGAACGGATTCTAGTGCCCTTAGATTGGAGCCTGGAGCCTTACGCAGTGCCGCGATGAATCGTTCCCCTATCTATCTCACCGAGGCGGATGTCGCGCGTCTCGTCACTGTCGACGATGCGATCACCGTACTCGAGCAGGCCTTTGGCGCCTGGCATACCGACGGCACGACGAACCTGCCGCGCCAACGCGCGCCGCTTGCCACGGGCAACTTCAATCTCATGGGCGCGTCCTATGGGCCGCGGGGCGTTTACGGCCTTAAAGCTTATTTCGGCGGCAAAGCCGGCGCGCGCTATCACGCGTTAATATATGGCGCCGACAGCGGCATTCTGCTGGCTATGATTGAGGCTGATCTATTCGGCCAATTGCGCACGGGGGCGGCGAGCGGTCTCGCCACAAAGCTGCTCGCCAATTCGGGGGCGCGGACGCTCGCAATCATCGGCGCCGGGAAGCAGGCGCGTGCGCAGGCTTTGGCGGTGTGCGCGGTGAGGCCGATAACGCAGGTGCGCGTTTTTTGTCGCAGCGATGAACGGCGCACAGAATTCGCGAGGACGCTGGAAGCCGAGCTTAAAATCGAGACGCGGCCCGCCCTCACGGCGGCGGCGTGCGTTGGGGGAGCCGAAATAGTTGTAACGATCACCAAATCGGCCGAGCCGGTGTGCCGCTCGGAGTGGCTCGCCGACGGCGTCCATATCAACGCGGCCGGCGCCAATTCCGCCGACCGCCGCGAGGTCGATCCCGCCACCGTTCTGCGAGCCGCTGTGCGCGCGACTGACGACCGTGAGCAGGCGCGCGAGGAAGCCGCCGAATTCCGCGACCTTGTCGGCGCCGGGCGCCTGAGCTGGGATGACGTGGCGGAACTCGGCAGTCTCGTCACCGGCAAAGTCCCTGGGCGTACCTCGCCGTCAGCGGTCACGCTGTTCAAATCGCTCGGCATCGGTCTGGAAGACGTTGCTTTTGCCGATTTGATCCATCGTCGCGCGCTAGAGGCCGGCGTAGGGCGAAATATTTAGCTGGTCGCCAAAATGTTTCGATCTGCTCTGAGGAATGGAATGATCGCCTCGGCTAGCTGATCCGGCGCAGACAGCTGGGGAGCGTGCCCCGTCGGCAATGAAACGACGCGCGCCCCGGGCGACAGGCTCTGCATCAGCCGCTGGACCGGCAGGATGACCGACTTATCGTTCAGGGCTTCGACATAGAGTCGCGGAATGCGCCCAAATCTTCTCGCCGTCGTGCGCATCACGATCGCCCGGCCGCCTTCACCTTGCGGGGTCAAACGACGTGCAGCCGATCGCGCTTCGTCCGCTGTGCAATCATTGAAGAAATGGGTGATCGCCGCCTCCGGTGGCACATGGGTGACCAGGCCGTCAGCGGAATATACAGTCGAAGGGTTCACGCCGACGGCGTCGGGATAGTTCTCAATGGCCTTATCGACGATGTCGACAAAGCTCATGCCATCGGGAAGCATGATTCCGGCGATGTAGATGATCCGGGAAACGAGGTTTGGCCAACGCTCCGAAAACCCAGAAGCCACATTTCCCCCGCCGGAGTGCGCAACGAGACTTACCGGTGCCGTCAATTTGCCAACCACGCCGTAGACATGGTCCAGGTAGCTCTCAAAACTGACCACCGCAGGATCGAGAGCGTCAGAGCCATTGCCAGGCAGATCGATCGCGTGACACGCGAACGCGGCGGCTTCCAAGTGCGGCACCAAGCGGTCCCAAACCCACGATCCCGCCCAGGCGCCATGAATCAACACAACTGGATCGGCCTTTTTGCCTTGTAGCGTCATCTGTGTTGGCCAATGTCATGCGTAAGTCCGACGATACATTTCCTGCAAATGTCCTTCGACGGTCGTTGGCGCATATTTCGGGGTTTCGCCGGGCGCAAGGCACGACGGCAGGCACTCGACCACGTGGTCGATCTGGCCATCGAAAAAGAATGGAACCGAGTATCTTTCCGTGCCGGACGCATTGACGACGCGGTGCACCGTTGAGCGATAACGTTCATTGGTCCAACGGGCGATCATGTCGCCGAGATTCACGACATAGGTGCCCGGAACAGGCGTTGCGTGTATCCATTCGCCTGGCGCACTACCCTGGACTTGCAGACCGCCCACCTTGTCTTGCAGGAGGATGGTCAACGCGCCGAAATCCGTGTGGGCGCCCGCGCCCTTCTCTCCGGGCGCCGCGGTGGCCGGCTGCGGCGGATAATGCAGGAGACGAAGAATTGCATAGGCGTCGTTGCAGAACCGGGCGAAATGGTTCTCGTCGAGTTCCAGCGACAAGGCGATCCCCTTCATGAGGCGTTCGCTGATATCTTGCATGGCCGCAAAATAGGCCTTCATCGTCGGCGCAAAGCCCGGCATGTCGGTCGGCCAAAGATTGCCGCCTTGGTTGAATCGACGCATTACGACGACAGGATCGTCGGGTGCGAGCTCGGTGCCGATGTAGAAGCTCTCTTTTAAGTCGGGTGGCGCACCTGCCTCCAATGTCTGCGCGCGTAAAGGCTCATAGCCGCGATTGCAAGGCGACAGACGCTTGTCCACTTCAGATTTCTGGGCGGGCGTGCGATCGAAAAAGTTCTTCGCCTCGGCGAGGACTGCGTCGATTAGTCCGGCAGGGATGCCGTGATTGGCGACATAGAAAAACCCGTTGTCGAGGCAAGCATCGCGCAGACGTTGACTAACGGCGAGCCGATTTGAACGCAACGTCGACGATAGTCCGCTAATATCAACAACGGGTAGAGCCGCTTCCGAAACGCGGGCGGCCTTAAGCGTGGCGCTCATGACAAACTCCAAATGCTGACGCGGTCGACTCTAGCAAGAAGCAGTCCAATAGCACCGACTGTCGTTCCCATATGTCAGCCAAATATAGGGCAGTCCTCCAATATCGGCCATCCGCCGGCTCTATGGGCATTTACGGCCCAGCCAGGAAGCTCTTCGCGACCGCGCCATGTTCGTGGCGAAGCCGTTTGAGATCGACGCCAATCGGCATGCCGTCGACGACGCGCCAAGTGCCGCCGACCATCACGCGGTCGGCATGGTGTGCCCCGCACAGCACCAGCGCCGCGATCGGATCGCCGGCACCAGAAAACCGCAGTTCGTCGAGGTCGTAGAAGGCCAGGTCTGCCTCGCATCCGACCGCAATTCTGCCGATGTCATCGCGTCCGATGCATCGGGCGGAGCCCTCCGTGGCCCACCGCAAGGCGTCGAGATGAGTCACGCTGGCGGCGTCGTAGCGTAGCCGGCCGATCATCATCGCGTGACGTACGCCCTCCATCAGGTTGGAACTGTCGTTGGATGCGGAACCATCGACGCCGAGGCCAACAATCGCGCCAGCATCCTCGAGATCCTTGGTCCGGCATATGCCTGAGGCCAACACCATGTTGGAGGTCGGGCAATGGCAAACGCCGATCCGGTGGCGGCCGAGCCGTTCGACCTCATCGTTATTAAAGTGAATACCATGCGCGAGCCAAACGCGATCCGTCAGCCAGCCTAATTGCTCGATGTAGTCGAGCGGCCGGCAGCCAAAATGATGCAGACAGTAGTCGTTCTCCTCGATGGTTTCGCCGAGATGGGTGTGCAGACGGCAGTCGTGCCGCGCGGCGAGCGCGGCAGTGTCGATCATGAGCTCTTTAGTGACATTAAACGGCGCGCAGGGCGCTAGCGCCACGGTGCAAAAAGCGCCTGGAGACGCATCGTGATACTTCGCAAGCACGCGCTCGCAGTCGGTGATGACGACGTCGTGCTCCTGCATCAGTCGCTCGTCGGCGATGCCGCCATCGCGCGGACGCAGATTGATCGCGCCGCGTGCCACTGCGATGCGCATGCCAAGCCGCGAGGCTTCGTCCACCTCGATGTCCACGGCATCGCTCATATCAGGACCGAAGGCGTACAGGTGATCGGACGCCGTGGTGCAGCCGGACATCAGAAGTTCGGTCAGAGCGAGACGCACGCCGAGCCGAAAATTATCTCGGTCAAGGTGCGATCCCCAGATGGGATAAAGTGCCTTCAGCCAGGGAAAAAGCTCCTTGTTGATCGCCGCGGGATGGGCACGGGTAAGATTTTGAAAGAAATGGTGGTGGGTGTTGATCAGGCCAGGAATGATCACATACCGGCTGGCATCGAATGTGTTGTGAGCGGTCAAAGAAGGTCCGGAGGCGCCGACCAGTTCTACGATGCGGGTTCCTTCGATAACGATACCTCGCGTCGCTCTTTCGGCCAGCACGGCAATCGGATCGCGTATCCAAGTTCGCATGGCGTTGGCACTCAATTCTTTTATTGATCCTTTTCCGTGCGGCGTTCGTTCGTCAGGTCTCGAGAATATCAGCGCCGGCAAACAAGTCCTCAGGTGCGAAGGCCGTTGTGGTCAGCCCATCGTCACGCATGTAGCGGATGATCGTTTCTAGGGTCGGTTTGTTCTTAGCGAAACCGACCGGCCAATAATCGCCGCCGAGCTTTTGTTCGGTGAATCGCAGGTGTTCCAGCAACCACGGCAGCATCACTGCGACCGCCACGGAATCGGCAAGCTGCGCCTGCGCCGTTCGTTGCGCAGCCGCGAATGCGTCGAACAGGCTGCGTGCGAGATTTGGATGCCGATCGGCCAGCGGCCGCTTCAGCGCCACGACATGCATCGGTGGGAATATCCCGGTCTTGCCGAAATAATCGAGCTCGGCTGCGATTGGATCGGCAAATAGCCGAGCGATATTCGCCGACGGCCAGGTGCTGGGCGCCCGCGCCGTGTACAAAGCGTCAATGGCGCCTGCGTCCAGGAGCTCGGCGAGGCTGCGATCGACGACATGCTCGACGCGGAATTTCGCCGGGTAATATTGCGGATGTTCGTCGCCACGGCGGCGTTCTTCGAGGCCGCCGCTGACGTAGATCGGCGCCGTCCGATCCAGCCCGTAATGATCTTCAAAGATGCCGCGCAGCCAGACCGCCGCCGCCATGTCGAATACTGGGACGCCGACGCGCTTGCCGGCGAGATCAGCCGGTTTGGAGATGCCACTGCCGGTGTGCACGAACACGCAAGAGAGGCGAAAATGGCGCGACGGAAAGATCGGGACCGCGAGATAAGGTCGCGTCGGGTTCTCGAGCGTTCGAATATAGCTCGTCAGCGGGAACTCGCAGCAGTCGAAAACGTGTTCGGTGAGTTGCCTGTTGAACAGCGCCTGGACCGGCATTCGCTCGATTGTGGGGTCAACGCCGGCGATGGTCACTTGCCGATCGAGCAGGGGACGCGTGCGGTCACTGTCACTGACGCCGATGCGCAGAGGGATGGGCGGCATTCGCTACCTTTCGTTTTGTCGAAGGACCTGTGCTCGACGTTTTTCGCCGCGAACGCCCGGGAGACGCGGCGCGGCCGCGAAGCCTCGGCACCAGAATCTCGAGCAATTCCGGTAGCGCCAATGGCGTTGCGTCCGCTCCACCGCGCGCATAGACGCCCTTGGCATGGCTGAGATTGACGCCTAGGCGATACGCCAGCCGGCGAACCGCATCCGCGCATTGTTGTGGCGTTGGCAGGCATTCGATCTGACGGTCGAGCGGCAAGCGATCGTTCGCGCCGATGAGGTCGAGCCGCGCCGAGCCGACGCGGCGCCACGCGGGGACCTTATTGGCGGCGCGCTGGTTGCACGCCAGAATAAAGCTGCGGTGTGTGAGGCCTGGCGCCACCCAAGACACGATATCGGTGTATTTCTCGGCGATACGTGCAATCGTTGCTGCGATAGCCTCGGCCATCGCGTTGTGCATAAGAACATAATGCCGCCGCTCCTCGTCGCCCCACTGCCAACGCGTCGGCGAAACGGCCACCGCGGTGAAATCTGGCCGCCACGGCGACACCGCATTGCCGCGATTCTCGAACAGGCCTGGATCGTCGTAGGCGGTCGCGGGTGACGGCTTGCCGTCGTAGTCGACGATGCATTCGTAGGGCACCAGCGCCAGCGGCTCGGAAATGACCACGCGATGGACGACCGTGCCGCAGCCATCGATTAGCGGCGAAAGATTGAGAACGTCGTCGGAGAACGTATCTTCCAAACGCTCACGCAACTGTTGGGGAAGAAACAAGTCTGCCGTCGGACGAAAGCCCGATTCAATAAGGCGTTGATTAATGTGCTTGTGTTCTGACGAGAACGGATAGGGTTTGGTCTTGGTGCACGGCATCAGCAGCAACACGCGCCGGTCTCCCGGCGGCAGTCTGGGTACATAATCGTGCTGAATGAATCGCAACCAGTCGGCGATGCGCGGATGCGCCAGTGCGTCGACATTATCTTGCGGACTGTAGAGGCAAAGCGTCTCGTCGAGAACGAAGGGGCTTTCGATCTTCTGCCTTGATTCGAGCACACGCTGCACCCGGTTTGCCACCGTCACCATGCGCCACCTATCCGGATATGCGCCGCTTAGACGCCGATGCAGAATCCCGCTGCGTGGGTTCGGATGCTGACGTGTCGAGCTCCGGCTCGCGATAATTCTGCAAGCCCGCAAAATGAGAATCCGCGTCGCTGAGGAAAAGCTCCCGGGTGATGCCGAAGCCGATGCGATCGGTGCCGAATTTCAGCTGCGAGATGCCGGCACTGCAGGCAAGGCTCGGCATGGCCGCATATGTGTAGCAGAATATGTTTTTCAGATACGGCGCCGCACCCGGTACTTTTTCAGTGAACTGGAAGTAGTTCGAGAGGTAAGGAAATGCGCCTAGGACGGCGTGTTCCTCGCCGGCAGGCGGCCGGTAGCGGTCGGACCAGCGCGCGATGTGCGGCGCGATGCGGTCGAGTTCAGGCCGCGCCGAGAAGTCAATGGCGAAACCTGTGCCGACAATCAGGAAGTCGGCATGGTCTACGCCATGCGGCGTTTCCAGTTCGATCGCATTATTCTCGAGGCTGACGCTTTCTATCGGGCTGCCGAGGTGGAGCGTGAAATTGCCGAAGCGGGTACAGCGCTCGAAGGCATCCTGCGGCGGCGGCTGATTCATGTCGAAGATGAGCTTCATGAATCGCCATTTCATTGCGTCGTCGAGGTCGCCGAAGTGGCGCAGAAAGCCGGCGAACTCGATCCAACGGTTCGGATTGATCACCGGTAGTTTTGGTCGGCGGCAGTAAAGGTCAACCGCTGCGGCGCCGTGCTCGAGCGCGGTCGCGGCATTGTCGAAGGCCGAAGCTCCGGCGCCGATAACGCCGATCCGTCGGCCGGCGAGCGCGGTAAAGTCGATCATGTTCGATGTATGGGCGTAGCGCTCGCGCGGCAGCGCGCGTTCGATTATTTCGGGCACGATCCAGCGTCCGGAGCCTTCCATGCCGGTGGCGAGAACGACATTGCGGGCAAACAATGTTTGCCGCGTTCCGCCGATCAGCGCGCCGACCGCGAACAGTCCGCCGTCGATCGGTTCGATATCGCTGATTTCGGCATCGTGGGTCACGTCAATGCCGACAGTGCGGCGAAGCCAGCCGAGATAATCGTGCCAGATCGCCCGCGGAATCTTGCCGAGACCGGCCCAAGCATCCTCGCCGAACCGCGCTTCGTACCAGGCGCGCGCCGAGAGACTTGGAATCCCGAGGTCGGGACCGGTGACGTCCTTTGGTGTGCGCAGCGTGTGCATGCGCGCGAAGGTCACCCACGGTCCTTCGCGTCCATCGCGATTGCGGTCGAGCAGCCGAATGTTGGTTACCCGCTCGCGCAACAGCCAAAACGCGATCGTGATACCGCTCTGTCCGCCGCCGACGACCAGCACGTCGTAAACCGTTTGGTCGCCGTGCCGGCGCGGTATCACCCAAGAACGCGAGGGATAGCCGAGGCAGGCGAGCTCGAACTCGGCGCGCAGCTCCAGTTCCTCTAGACTCCTAGCTACGACCGTCATTACCTGGGCCTTCCAAGAAGATCTTTGGCGAGCAAGTATTGTACCATGAGTAGGCTCATGCGCTGCATGTCGTGACATCCTAACCGCAGCTCGATGCGATCAGGCGTTCGATTCCCATTGGTTCACCTAATAACGACTCGGCGAACGCGACGACTTGCGGTTCGAGCCGCGCCGCCAGCGCCCTGGCATCCGTAATAGTGGTCCGCAGCCGCTCCACCGCGCCGCGCACGCGCTCGCGCAGATCCGCCATGTTGATCGGTCCGATCCGACGGTCTTGCATCACGAAGCGGCCATTCACCATGACGTCGGTGACACAGGCGGAGTCGGCGCAGGTAACAATCTGGTTGATTGGATCGGTCAACGGCACGAAGTCGATGTTGTTCAGATCGAGGAAAACGAAATCGGCGATGGCTCCTTGTTCGATACGTCCGCCGCGTGGCAGGCCGAGCAGATCGGCGCCGCCGCGGGTCGCAAGACGCACGGCTTCGGCTGCGGTCAGCCAGCGGTTGCGCGGACTGGCAAAGGCGCGGGACAGGTAAGACGCGAGCCGCGTCGCCAGCAACATATTCAAGGCGTCGGACGAATTGGCGCCGTCGGTCGCGAGGCCGACGGTGATGCCGCGGTCCAGCATCGGTCGGATCTGCGCAATTCCGGATCCGAGCCGGAGATTGCTGGCCGGCACATGGGCGACCCCCGCGTTGGCGGTCGCCAGGAGGTCGAGGTCTTTATCGTCGAGCCAGATTGCATGGGCGGCGACGAAGCCCGGCCGCAGCACGCCGAGCCGATCGAGATATTCGACGGGTGATGCACCATAGAGCTTGTGTGCCGCAAGCACCTGCAGCCGCGACTCCGCAATATGCATATGGATGCGCAGATTGTAGCGATCCGCGATATCGACGCATTGGCGCAGGAAGTGTTCGGAGCAATGATGCGGGATCGTCGGCGCGATCGCGACGCTGATTCCTTCAGGAAGTTTGCTGCGCTCCGCCATAATGCTTTCGACCGCAGCGATAGTCTCGTCGCCGCCGCCAAGAGCGAATCGCCCGACGGTGTCGCGCAGCTCGGGCGGCAGCGCCGCGAGCAAGCCCGGGACCGCATGAAACAACGACCTGTCGGCGATCATCGGCGCCAGCACCGCGCGCATGCCGACATCGGCATAGGCGCGCGCAACGGCGGCAAAGCCGGCTGCCGTAGGGCGCGGAAACTCGTAGACGAGATCGAAGCAAGCGGTGCAGCCCTTCGACACCATATCGGCGGCACCGAGCAGCGTCGAAAGATACATCGTGTCGGGATCGCGCGCGCCGCCGAGCCACGGACCATTGGTGAGCGAAGCCTCGAGCGTCCAACGATCCGCCACCCCCTTCATGAGATTGGCATGGCCATGAGTGTGCGTGTTGACGAATCCCGGTAGGACGAGACGATCGGTCGCATCGTGAACGGCGGCGCCGGCGCGGTCGATGGTGCCTGGCGCACCGATTTGCGCGATCGTTCCATCGTGCAGCAATAGCTCCATGCGATCGGCGCGGCCCGCAGCCGGATCGACGACGAGCCCGCCGGTGATGAGGAGACCACCACCCGCCATCAGGATTTGTCCTTCGCAGGGTGGACGGCGATCCAGTGCCGGGCGATCTCGGCGCGACCGGCGATCCAGACATCGTCGTGCTTGGCGACCAGGTCGAGGAACCGGACCACAGCATCGAACCGCGCCGGCTGGCCGGAAACGCGACTATGCAAGCTCACGGTCATCATGCGCGGACGCCGCGCGCTCTCGGCGTAAAGCGTGCGAAAGGCCGCGGCGAGGTGGTCGTAAAAGTCGCCACCGGTACCGAGCTTGCCGCCGGGCAGCCGGTTGTCGTTGTTGGTGAAGCTGTGCGGAATCACCAGATGCGGCCGTCCTTCGACCGCGAGCCAATACGGCAGATCGTCCGCGTAACTGTCGGCGTCGTAAAGAAAGCCGCCATGCTCGACGATCAGCCGCCGCGTGCGTTCGCTCGCCGAATAGCGGCTCTGCCAGCCGAGCGGCGCTCGGCCGATCCAGCGAGTGAGGCTCGCGGCGGCGGCGGCGATCGCTGCGCGTTCTTGTTCTTCGCTCATCAGAAAATGGCGCGCGAACCGGTAGCCGTGACAGCACAGGTCGAACCCGGCGTCGCGGATCGCGGCCGCCGCCTGCGCGTTGCGCTCGAGCGCTTTGCCGCAAGCATTGACGGTGAGCGTGATACGGCGTTCAACGAACAAATCGTGGAGGCGCCAGAAGCCGACCCGCGACCCATACTCCCACAGCGATTCCGCGACGAAGTCGCGCTTCCCGCGCGGGACCTCGCCGGGTATGGCGTCGGTCAAGGCCAGTTCACTCGCGTCATCACCGTCGGGGATCGAAGCTTCGGCGCCTTCCTCGACATTTAATACGATGACGAGCGCAAGACGTGCGCCGGACGGCCAACGCGGATCGGGCGGGGAACGCCCGTAGCCGATAAAATCCCGCGCGGCGTGCTCGGCACTCATCATGCCTCAATCATCGATTCTGCCAGCCTGCCGCTCAGTTCCTCCGCGAGCGCAAGCAGATGTTCGTCGCCGCGTGGGCCGGCGATCAGCGACAGCCCGACCGGGCAGCCGTCCACGCGCGTCACCGGCAGATTAACTTGCGGCAGGCGGGTGAGACTCGCGACGCAGGTGAGGGCTAGCGTCTTTTCACGAAACGCAACCTGCGCCGACACCGGCGCCTCGCGCAGCGGCGGTAGATCGTGCGCGGTCGGGATGAGAACGACGCCGTCGTCGCCCAACAACAACGTGAGGCGTCGTGTCAGCAGCTCACGGTGAACCGCAGCGCGCGCCACATCGGCCGGCCGCGGGGTCTGCGACAGTTCGATCCGCTCGCGCACCGCTTGGCTGAGCACGCGGCCGGGCGCTGTCGCCCAAGCACCATGCGTCGACCACAGCTCATTGAGCTGCAGTGGCCGGAACGTATCGAGCCACTCTTCCACGCCATTCGGATAAAGCGCCACCTCCGTTGCGGCGCCAAGCGCGCGAGCGATCGGGAGCAGCGACTCGCCGATGCGCCGCACCGGAATATCGAAGGCGTCGCGTGCGAGCAGAAAGCGGGACCGGCCCTCGCTACGAATCGTGCCGAAATAAACTTCGCCGACGCGGCGCAGCGTCATGGCGTCACGAGCGAGCCAGCCAACCGTGTCGAAACTTGGTGCCATCGGCATCACGCCGGCGGTCGAGATTCGTCCGAAACTCGTGCGCAAGCCGTAGAGGCCACAAAAGCTCGCGGGCACACGGATCGAACCGCCGGTGTCGGTGCCAAGCGCGAAGTCGCAGAGGCCGGCCGCCACCGCCGAGGCGGAGCCACTCGACGAGCCGCCCGGCACGCGTAGCGGCGCCTGCGGATTGATCGGGGTTCCAAAATGCGGGTTCATGCCGAACATGCCGCAGGCGATTTCGTCGGTGTGCGTCTTGCCGACGAGCCGCGCGCCCGCGACGAGCGGCAGCAGGACGGCGGGTGCGGTCGCGACCGCAGCATCCGCTTCGCGCAACCGATCGGGATTGCCCCAGCCGCTACGCGATCCGGCGATATCGAACAGGTCTTTTACCGCGAAGTTCAGCCCCGCGAGCGGACCTTCTCTCGCAAACTGTAAGGGCTCCGGGCCGTGCGCGACAAAAGCCTGCCGGCGCACTTCGTCGCGCTCGATCATCGCCTCACTCCGCCGCCGGTTCGAGTTTTCGCTCGGCGGGCAGATCATAGGTCTGCATGAACTCCTCAACGATACTCTTCGCCGTGCCCCAGTCGAAGAAGCGAAAGGCATTGCCGCGTGTGACGAAACTCGCGCCCGAATAGAACATCTCGTATTGCAGATGGCGTGAGCCGAATTCGGAACCGACCGCGTCCCAGGCAAGCTTCATGAGCTTGACACGCTCGACCGGGCTCGCGATCGAGGAGCGCTGGGTCTTCTGGATGATCGCGTTGGTCCGTGGGTTGTCGAAGTCGGCGTGCGAGGCGGGCAGCATGATCAGGCCGCCGCCCGCCAGTGTGCGGATGCCTTCGATGATCTCCGGATAGGTCGTCTGCGCGATAACCTGAGCGGTACACAACATGCTGCGGTTGGGCACATAATAGCCCTCGAATGCTTCGCCAGCCGCCTCCATTGCCACCACTAGAGCGTCGATATTGTTCACCTTGGCGGCCATCAGGCCGAGCGTTTCGCGCACCTGCGGATAGTTGATGATATTGTTGGTTTCGGCGATCTTGCGCGCGAGGCCGAGCAGGAAACGAAGCTTCACCATCAGTCGAATCATGCACTGGTAATTGTGAAATACGTGGGCGCGGGTATCGTGCCATTGTGCTTGCGCCATTTTCAGATCGCGGCACACGAAGACTCGCTCCCACGGAATTTTGACATCCTCGAAGTACACAACCGCGTCATTCTCATCGAAACGGGCTGCGAGCGGATAGTCGAAAGCAGAGGTTGCATTCTGCTCGTAGCTGCGACGCGACATCAGCGTCAATCCTTTGGCGGAAAGCGGAACCGCGGCAGTAAAGGCATAGGCCTCGTCGCCGGCCTGCAGCGCCTGGAAGCCAGACACCAACAGCTCGTTGGCCATAACGCCGCTGGTCGCCAACATCTTGGCGCCCCGAATCGTGATGCCCAGGGTGTCCTCGTCGACAATCGAGGCGACCAGATGCGCGTCCGGTTGCTCACGAGCTGATCGCGCTTTATCGGCTTGCGGATTGATAATGACGTAGGACAAAAACAGGTCGTTGTCGCGCGCATAGGTGAAATAGTCGTCGAGCGCCGCGGCGCGCGCAGGATCGTAGGCGCGGAAGGTGGCGAGCCCCATGCGGAAGCCGGCGAGCGTCGAGGCGACGTGATCCGGGGAGCGACCGACCATGCCGCATGTGAGCCTGGCCCATTGCTCAAGCGCACGGCGGCGTTGCACGAGCTCGTTGTAATTGCGCGGCAATTGCCAGGCGCGATTGACTTGACCGCCGCTTGTCGGCGAACGAAACGTCATGAGTTCTATGTTGGCCCGTTCCACCTGGAAGTCATACAGCCGCGCCGCGGATGCGACCGCGTTGGCGAACGCGGGATCCTTGGTCACATCGGCCACGCGTCGGCCGTCGATATATACGGTGCGTTCGTCGCGCAGACTCGTCAGATAGATTTGGCCGTCTCTTGCCATGGCGGACCCGCAAATGCTGCCGGACACCGACGCCAGGCCCAACGCCCTTTGCAATCGGAACTTAAAGGCTTGATGGATCGACAGACCGAGCACCGCCCATTTTAGGGTCCGGCCGCTCGCTCGTCGCAAACGTAGGAGTCGCCGCGCGCCGCTGTCAAGCGCCAATGCCGTTGAACGTGATCGATAGAAAATAGCTCGCGCTTGAGCGCCACGAACCGCTGCTGGAACGGACAGATCACCTCTATGCTTAGTTCGCGGCAACGGAGCAATGCGGGGGCAACCGGATGCAAAGCGGACTCGTCACGGACCCTCCGACCTTCGAGATAGACTCTAGCCGATAGTTGCAGGCGGCCGCTTCGTGTGTCACGGCGATCGAGAGGTGTATGAATTGGCCGAGTGCACCTACTGCGGGATGAATTGCGGCCTTCGGATCATAAGGGCAGTTGTGCCATTTTTTCCTCCGAAGAAGGCGAATTCTGTGGGGCGCTCCGGTATTGATAGGAGATTCGCTTGGCAAGTTGACTGGCGCCTACGATTTAGCCAGACGGCGTTAGTTTAGGCATTGGCCAAAAAGCTTGGCTATTCTCCTCGACGACATGAACGGCGCATTGCCGACGCTCACATAAAAGAAACGCCCGATCCGTACCGGCCGTTCTGCGATCGGCGGGCAGAAGAAGGGCCTCCTTACCGACTTGGCGCGGGGATTGCTTGCTGGTGGTGGGTACCGCGGCAGCCGCCGTGGTTCCTTCACGCTCAAGCTTGGAACTGCCGAGGCTGGTCGAAAAACATGAACCCTGTAGGAAATGCAACCGATTCCAAGCCTCGACTCGTGCTCACCGGCATCACGAAACGGTACCCGAGCGTTGTGGCTAATGATGACATTTCGCTCAGTGTGCGGCCGGGCGAGATCCATGCAGTGTTGGGCGAGAATGGTGCCGGCAAAAGCACCCTGATGAAGATCATCTATGGCATCACCAAACCCGATGCCGGAACCATTTTGTGGAACGGCCAGTACGAAACCATCACCACACCATCGCAAGCGCGACGCTTGGGCATCGGCATGGTGTTTCAGCATTTTTCGTTGTTCGAGACGCTGACGGTCTGGGAAAATATCGCCCTGGCGTTGGACGAGCGGGTGTCGTCCGCGAAACTGGCGGCGCAGATCACCGAAGTGTCGGAAAAATACGGTCTTCCGATCGACCCGTACCGTCTCGTTCACAGCATGTCCGTGGGCGAGCGGCAGCGCGTTGAAATCGTGCGTTGCCTGCTGCAGGAGCCCAAGCTTCTGATCATGGACGAGCCCACCTCCGTGCTGACGCCGCAAGCCGTCCTGGTGTTATTCGAGACGCTGCGCCGCCTGGCGTCGGAAGGCTGCAGCATCCTCTATATCAGCCACAAGCTCGATGAAATCCGCGCGCTATGCGACAGCGCGACCGTGCTGCGCGGCGGGCGTGTCAGCGGCACCGCGATTCCAAAGAACGAAACAAACGAGAGTCTGGCCCGTTTGATGATCGGAGGCGAGTTGGCGGTGTGCAGCCTTATGCCGCGCCAACCCGAAGAGGTCAGGCTCGAACTCGATCACCTGTCGCTGCCGACGGCCGATCCATTCGGCACAACGCTCAAGGAAATCAGCCTGACGGTGCGAAGTGGCGAGATTTTGGGCATCGCCGGAGTTTCCGGCAACGGACAGAAGGAGCTGATGGCGGCGCTCTCGGGCGAGCGTTTGAGCACGGGTCCGATGATCAAGCTGCTCGGCCAGCCGGTTGGCGATCTCAACCCTGCCAAGCGCCGCGAGCTTGGGCTCACCTTCGTTCCCGAAGAGCGCCTCGGGCGGGGGGCGGTGCCCCCGATGAGCCTAGCCTACAACGCGCTCCTCACGGGTTCGCGCAAGGGCATGGTGCAAAACGGCATGATCTACCCCACCGTCATGCGCAGTTTTGCCAAGAAGGTGATCGAGCGCTTCAAAGTCAAATGCGGCGATGAGCAGTCGGCGGCATCGAGCCTGTCGGGCGGCAATTTGCAGAAATATATCGTCGGCCGGGAGACCATGCTGGAGCCCAAAATGATGATCGTGGGTCAGCCAACCTGGGGTGTCGATGTCGGCGCGGCGCAATTGATCCGCCAGGCCTTGATCGATCTCCGCGACCAGGGCGTTGCCCTTCTGGTGATCTCCGAGGAACTTGACGAGCTTTTCATTATCAGCGACCGCCTTATGGTGCTGGCCGAGGGGCGCCTGTCGCCCTCGGTTCGGCCCGCCGAGACCTCGATTGGACAAATCGGCACCTGGATGAGCGGCAAATTCAACGAACCGGCGGGCCGCGGCGCGGCCGGCGCGGATCCGCTCCAGGAGGTCGCATGATGTTCGTCCTCGAGCGGCGCGCCAATCCGTCTTTCAGAATGGCGATCGCTTCGCCTATCCTGGCCGCGCTTGGCATGATGGTGACGGGATTTTTTCTGTTCAGCGCCTTGGGCAAGGATCCGGTGGAAGTCTTCTACCTGTTTTTCGTCAAGCCGCTGTCGAGCACCTACGACATTGGCGAGCTCTTGTTAAAGACCACGCCGTTGCTGCTTTGCGGGCTCGGTCTCGCCATGGGATTTCGCGCCAACATCTGGAATATCGGTGCCGAGGGGCAGCTCACCATGGGCGCGATCGCCGGCGGCGGCGTCGCGCTGTGGTTCGGCGACAGCGATTCCATGTGGGCCATGCCGCTGATGTTGCTTGCCGGCGTGCTCGGCGGGATGATTTGGGCCGCCATCCCGGCCTATCTGCGCACGCGCTTTAACACCAACGAAATTCTCGTCACGCTGATGCTCGTTTATATCGCTCAATTGGCGTTGTCCTGGCTGGTGCACGGGCCCTGGCGCGACCCGGAGGGCCAAAACTATCCGCAGTCGCGCGGCTTCGGCGATGCCGAAACCATGTCGGTTCTCATCGACGGCACGCGCGTGACATGGGGTATCGTCTATGCGCTCGGCTTGGCGCTAGTCGCCTGGGTGGTGTCGCAAAAGACTATTGCGGGGTTCCGCATGCAGGTAGCGGGGATGGCGCCGGCCGCTGCGGCCTATGCCGGCTTTTCGGAGAAGCGCAATATCTGGATCGCACTGTTGGTGTGCGGAGCGACCGCCGGTCTCGCCGGCATTTGCGAAGTCGCCGGTCCGATCGGACGGCTGCAGCAGCAGATTTCGCCGGGCTATGGCTTTGCCGCGATCATCGTCGCCTGGATCGGACGGTTGCATCCGATCGGAGTCATCTTCGGCGCGCTGTTGATGTCGCTCCTCTATCTCGGCGGGGAAGCGGCGCAGATGGGGATGAGCTTGCCGTCCGCGATCACCGGATTGTTCCAGGGCTTGTTGCTGTTCTACCTGCTCGCCGCCGATCTGTTCATCACGTTCCGGCTCAAGCGCGTCCGCCCGGCCGAACGCATCGATCCAAAACCGGTAGTCACCTTGAAGAGCGCGGCATGAATCCCATTGTCCCGATGATCGCCAGCACGGTCGTGGCGGCCACGCCGTTGATCTATGCTGCGCTCGGCGAAACCATTGTCGAAAAGGCTGGCGTGCTCAATCTCGGCATCGAAGGCATGATGCTGATCGGCGCGGTGGCGGGGTTTGCTGCAACGCTCGCGACCGGCAGCGATACGGTGGGCTTCATGGCTGCGGCCGGCGCCGGCGTGGCGCTGTCCCTGGCATTCGGCTTTCTCACGCTGAACCTTCAAACCAATCAGGTGGCGACCGGTCTGGCGCTGACCTTGTTCGGGATTGGCCTGTCCGCCTTCGTCGGCCACAATCTGGCCGGCACGCCGTTGCCGCCGTTACCGCCGATCTTTATTCCCGGGCTTAGTAGCATTCCGATCGTCGGCGATCTGTTGTTCCGTTACGACATCATGGTCTACCTGTCACTGGTGCTGTTCGCTGCGGTGGAGTGGTTCCTCATCAAGTCCCATGCCGGCCTGACGCTCCGCGCCATCGGCGAATCGCCAAGCGTCGCCCACGCCATCGGCAAGTCGGTTTTGACGACGCGCTATCTGGCGGTGATGTTCGGTGGCGCCTGCGCTGGTATCGCTGGCGCTTACCTGTCGCTGGTGCAGACGCCGATGTGGGTCGAAGGCATGTCGGCCGGCAAGGGCTGGATCGCGCTGGCGCTGGTCGTTTTCGGGACGTGGAAGCCGGCGCGCGTCGTGCTGGGAGCCTATCTGTTCGGCGGCGTTACCCAGTTTCAGTTGTTCGCGCAAGGCTTCGGTCTGCCGATTCCGACCGAGTTCCTGTCGATGCTGCCCTATGCGGCCACGGTCGTCGTGCTGGTCATCATCTGCCGCGATCCGAAGACCATCTTGCTAAACCAGCCGGCCTCTCTCGGCATCAGTTTTCATGCCGCGGCGTAAAACAGCACCGCGGTCCAAGTCCACCGGCAACCGTTCCATCTCGAACCAAAAGGTAGGCGTCATGCAGCTAAATAAAAAATGGAAATTTCTTCGTCTGAGCATTGCAGCGGGTTTGCTCGCGACGTCGGGGGCGGTCGCTTCCGCCGAGCCGCTCAAGGTCGCTTTCGTCTATCTGGGACCAGTCAAGGACGGCGGTTGGACCCAGATGCACGACGAGGCCCGGCAGAAGCTGGAAAAGGCGATGGGCGACAAGATCAAGACCACGTTCGTGGAGAACGTTCCCGAAACCGCCGATTCCGAGCGGGTGTTTCGCCAGCTTGCCGCCGACGGCAATAAGCTGATCTTCGCGACCTCGTTCGGTTACATGGAGCCGTTGCAGAAAGTCTCCAAGGTATTCCCGAACGTCAAGTTCGAGCACGTCAACGGTTTCAAGACCGCGCCGAACATCGTCGTCTACGAGCCGCGCTTCGAGGAAGGCTTCTATCTGATCGGCACCATCGCCGGTCAGATGACCAAAACCAATACGCTCGGCTTTATCGGCTCGTTCCCGATCCCCAGCGTCATGCGCAACATCGATTCCATGACGCTCGGCGCGCTGGCGCAAAATCCCAAGGTCACGATGAAGCCGATCTGGGTCAACACCTGGTACGATCCGGGCAAGGAGCGCCAAGCGGCCGAAACCCTCATTGCGCAGGGCGCGGACAATGTCGGTCAGAACACCGACTCGCCGGCGTCAATTCAGGTGGCGCAGGAGAAGGGTACCTATGCATTCAGCATCGACGCCGATATGTCGAGCTTTGGGCCGAAGGCGCAGCTCACCGGCACGACCGAAGATTGGAGCGGCTATTACATCGCCGAAACCAAGAAGGTGCTGGACGGCAGCTGGACCGGCAACCGCCACACTCGTTGGGGTCTCAAGGAGGGAATGGTGGTGATGGCGCCGCTTAACCCCGTAATCCCGCCGGCCGCAGTGAAGGTTTTCGAGGACACCAAAGCCAAGATCATCTCCGGCGAACTGAAGCCTTTCGTTGGACCGATCTCGGACAATACCGGAGCCGTCAAAGTCGCGGCCGGCACTGCGATGACGGATACGGATGCCGCTTTCAACTCGGTCAACTGGTACGTCAAGGGTATCGAGGGTAGCGTTCCGCAATAAGTCCCATCGGATGTACCGTTCTGGTCAGCATGATTAGGCCTGACCTGGTCTTTGTGCCGGCGCGACGTCGATAGCGTGGCGCCGGCACAGCGGAACCTCACTTTACGCGTGGCAATAAACCGTGCTGCCGCGGCAGAATGCGGAGCGCCGCCACATAATCGCGTAGTTCCGTCTATCTGGCTACCAGAGCTCCAGCCACCTCGTGCCCGGCAATCCTGCCGAATACAAACGCCAGTGTAGCCGAATCATGCGCTGGCGCCGAACTCGGCGGACAAGCGCCTGGCGGAACCCTGGAGGATTTTAGAGTGTGATTCTTTGGGATTGAATCGATTGGGGATTCCCAAATCGGAGCGGTTCTGATTCAAGATGCTGGCTGGATCGGAGGCCGGCATCAGATGGCACGACCCTATTCCCTTGATCTAC